>JAEEGG010005043.1_pt1 | contig 31671 bp, 27 predicted proteins | sample 9134161 | NCBI WGS metagenome assembly JAEEGG01 (sample SAMN16246543, study PRJNA631951) | gut metagenome | biome: gut microbiome; feature: rumen; material: CR-attached | host: Bos | place: Iran: Karaj | collected 2018-10
TCCAGAAAATTAATAACGCACCTTGCGGTGCTTGAACTGACAATAATTTTTCGCTAAGGCTCAACAAGTAAAGTTCCCAATCTACGCAATCTTTAACCAATAAAAAACTTGATAATATTTATGGAAGAAGATTGGTAAGATTGGGAACTTGCGTAGCTTGTTGAGCTTAGCGAAAAATTATCGTCAGTTTAAAAGCAACTTGTTGCTAAAAGAATTTATGAGGTATTAATGTGGTATTGATGCGATATTATATGTCTCACTCCGTGAGGAAACATTAATGACCACGACTTGCGTAGCTTGATGAGCCAATGCGAATAATGTCACGTTAATGTCGCATTAATTTTATGCTTTTAACCACAGATATTCGGGATTGTAGGGATATTAATCACGAGCGTAAGCGAGAAACTTGCGTAGCTTGTTGAGCCTTGCGACTGTCTTGCTGATGAGCTTTGCGAATAAAAATCCCTTTGATCTGTGGTATCTGTGTTCAAAAAAAACTTTGCGACTTTGCGGCTTTGCGTTTGAAAGAGAGATTAAGGGAATAAGGCTTGACACAAAAAAAGCTCCACTGTCATCACGACATTGGAGCATTTTTTTATGTTAACTCATAAACCTTCAGAGAAGGAAGCTCTTCGCTTTTTAATTGTTATCCTAATGAGTTAAGCATGAATCTTTTACCTAAAAACTAAAACCTAAAAAAATCTTTTATTCTGCTAACCTAAACAATTTCATTTTCACTAATCGTCAACAAGTTGGCTAAACATTACTTGTTTCTGATTTCCGAGTGCAAAATTAATACATTTTTTTCTGTGTACGCAAACAATTTTAGAGAAATGATAGATTTCGGTGTGTTTTATTGATACACATCAAAAGTCGTGTGCGCGCACACAACGTTTATTCCTCTATAAATACCTCGTCAACGGCCTTGCGTTTCTTTGGTGAGATGTCGTTTGCAGGATGTCCGAGAGGTATGATTACGGCAGGCTCTTCCTCCTCTGGCATATTGAATAGTTCCTTGCAATGTGCAGGACGGAAATTGCATACCCAGCAAGTGCCGAGACCTACTGCGGTGGCTGCAAGACACAGATGCTCTACGGCAATGGCGATGTCGATGTCACCATGACTCTTGCCGTCCTTGCGCACCCACTCCTGATCGTGGAGGACAGATGCGATGATATACATCGGGGCTGTGGCAAACCATTCCCTGTCATAGCACTCGCGCAGCTTGCGCTTGCCTTCCTCGCTCTTTACGATGCGGAAACGCCAGGGCTGCTTGTTTACGGCAGATGGTGCGAGGCGCACACATTCCTTTATATACTCCAGTTGCTCTTCGCTGACAGCCTCTGAGGTGTAGTCTCGGCAGCTGTATCTGTTTTCTATAATCTTTGATAGCTCCATATTATATATATTTAATAATGTGATTTACAAAGGTACATATTTTATCCAATATAAGTTTTATTTATACGTTTTTTAACCTGCACAAACCTCATGACAGGCATAAAATTCACAAAAAAGGCATACGTGGGGTACGATTATCCATCAATTACCCTATAGGCAGCCTGAAAGGCTAACAAGCACTTAGCCTAGGGCATCGCCCTAGGTACATGGAAGTTCGTGAATTTCGCCCTGTAAGGGCAAAAGCATTGATTCTTCATGTTAGCGCTTTTGCCCTTACAGGGCGTTAGCCTTCCCTACATTTTCCCCAGGGCGTTGCCCTGGGCTATTAGCTCATTGCCCCTTCGGGGCGCTATCGGGTAAATAAGTTCGACGACTTACTTTAGCTTGATGAGATTCAGCTAACAAATTAAGCGCCGAAGGTGCGATACCTAACAGGGTAGTACGTAAGTGCTACCTATATGTTATGTTTTTAACGAGCGCCGTAGGTGCGACACCTAATACATACAATAAGTGTCGGTCCTTCAGACCTCAAATTACTATAATGCCCATAATATAACGGCTCTTACGAACCGCCCTTTTAAGTGTCGCTCCTTCAGAGCTTCTTCAACCACGTGTTTTCAAAAAAATACGAGTTTATTAATTTTTCGCAAGGCTCAACAAGCTAAAGCAAGTCGTTGAACTCACACGGATTTACATCACAACACCTTAAAAGTTGCAAAAAAATGGCAGGGGGGAATATGTTTATGGGAAAAAATTAGTAATTTTGCATATATGGAAAAAGAAAATAAAGAAAAGCAGCTGACGGATTATGAGAAATACTGTCAGATGATGGCGCAACAACAGGAAGAGGACATGGATGAACTTATCTCTGGCGATATGAGTGAAGAAGCGCCGGAGGGTGTTTTTGTGCGAGGGCATTAAAGAACAGACCCTCTCCCCGCTCCCCCTTAAAGGGGGAGAGCCGTAACGCGATGGAAGTCCCCCTTTAAGGGGGATTTAGGGGGTCTTTTAATTAGAAGAACAATGAATAACAAGAAAGATCCAATGGAATGGGAGGTGCTTGAAAGCGAGTACCTATATAAGAGACCGTGGCTGACGGCAAGACGTGAGCATGTGAAACTGCCTACGGGTGCGGAGATTAAGGATTTCTACGTGTTGGAATATCCTGAGTTCTGCAACGTCATCGCCATAACGAAAGAAGGTAAGTTCCTCATGGAGAGGCAGTACCGTCATGCACAGCACTTCACAGGCATTGAGATTCCTGCGGGATGCGTGGAGGAAGGCGAAGACCCGATGGAGGCAGCCAAGCGCGAGCTTTACGAAGAGACTGGCTATGCTGGTGGTGAATGGAGTAAGCTGATGACTATAAGTCCGAATGCCGGAGCATGCACCAACTATAGCCACACATTCCTTGCCGTGGGCGTAGAGCCTGTTTCTACACAGCATCTGGAGGAGTCAGAAGACATAAAGATCGTGCTTCTCGACAAAGAAGAGGTCCTCAGAATGCTGAAGAATGACGAGTTTCATCAGGCTATGATGGCAGCTCCGCTGTGGAAGTTCTTTGCTACGCAAAATTGAAAATAAAAACGCAGAGACGCAGAGGCGCGGAGAATGATTTTGAACACGGAAGGCACCCATTTTTTCAAGAATTAGAGAATCTGCATTTGCCCGACAGCGCCCCGAAGGGGCAATGAGCACATAGCCCAGGGCATCACCCTGGGTAATTAGAGGGGGAGATAACGCCCTGAAGGGGCAAAAGAATTTTCTATTAGAGCTTTTGCCCTTACAGGGCGAATATAATAACTGCATTGTACATAGGGCGTTGCCCTATGCTATGTGCAGACCTTGCCCTTTCAGGGCGCATGTCAGCATGATGCGAATAATGTCACGTTAATGTCGCATTAATTTTATGCTTTTAACCACAGATATTAGGGATATTAGGGATGTCAATCACGAGCGTAAGCGAGAAACTTGCGTAGCTTGTTGAGCCTTGCGAAAAATCCCTTTAATTTGTGTAATCTGTGTTCAAAAATAAAATCTTTGCGACTTTGCGGCTTTGCGTTCTGAAATAAATTGTAAATTATTCGCTGAAGCTCATCAAGCTGAAGCAAGTGTAAATGGTACATTGTACATGAAACTGGTTCTTGCATTTGATTCGTTCAAAGGGTGTATGACGGCGCAGGAGGCGTGTCATACAGCTGCGTTGGCAATTCACGAGACCTTGCCACAGGCGGAGGTCGTGGAATGCCCATTGAGCGATGGTGGCGAGGGATTAGTGGATTGCGTGGAGAAGATGCTATGCGTGAAGCGTGTATCTCTGAAAGCGCATGATCCGCTTATGAACATCATAGATGCAAGCTATGTTATCTCGGAAGACGGCACGGCGTATATGGAGATGGCTGCTACAAGCGGTTTGACACTCGTGCCTTACGACAAACGTAATCCGATGCTGACAACTACGTATGGCGTGGGTGATATGATTATTGATGCTGCAAGGCGTGGTTGCAAGGAAATAGTGATGGGAATAGGTGGAAGTGCCACGTGCGACGGAGGCAGAGGTATGATACAATGCCTCAAAGACAATGGCTATACCCTACCCTTTGCCAACACCCAATTACCGCATATAATGGTGGCTTCAGACGTTACCAATCCCCTTTACGGAGAACTCGGTGCAGCGTATGTATTCGCGCCTCAGAAAGGAGCGACACCCGAGCAGGTGAAGATATTAGATGAAAGACTTCGGGAGTTTGCAGAAGAGACGGAGGCATTGGCACTTGCCACACCAGAACTTGCCGTTCATCCAGGTGCAGGAGCAGCTGGAGGACTGGGATATGGGCTTATGGCATACCTTAAAGCAGAACTGAAGTCTGGGATAGAGATAATACTGTCTATCAGCAAATTCGATGATACAATCAAGGGCGCATCATTGATTATAACAGGCGAAGGAAAGTCGGATGCTCAGACTCTTATGGGCAAGGTTCCTCATGGTGTGTTTAATCATGGCAAGAAACACGATATTCCCGTATGGTTGCTATCTGGAGGCATTGAAAACGAAGACTTGCTTGCCCAACATTTTGACGTAGTTAGGAGTATTAACGAAGGGGACAAACGTCCTCTCGCTACCCTACTCCAACCAGACGTTGCAAAGGAAAATCTGAGAGAGACAATTATGAGAGTTCTTAGGAAATAAGTGAACTCGAAAAATGCGCACCTTACGGTGCTTGAACTGACAATAATTACCAATCTTACCAATCTTAATCCAATAATAATTTTAACTGATGGAAAAAGATTGCGCAGATTGGTAATTATTGTCAGTTTAAAAGCAACTTGTTGCTTGTTTTTATAGGCTCAACAAGTAACAGCAAGTTTACTTATACCTTATAGGCATTACATTAAGACCTGGTTTCTTCTTCAGCAAGGCTGTTAGCGGACTCTTGATCTTCTTCAGTCCCTTGACAAGGCTGTTGGCATTGAGACGTGCACCTTTAAGACTGGTGTGGGTATGGTCATGATTGAAATAAGACATAGCACGAGGCTTCATACCGCAATATTTGTCTAACCAGTCGGCTGTGATATTATGGATATCTACAAAGCCCACATTCTGCTCCTTGGCAATCTCGCTACACCATTGAGGGATGTAGTCGTCGTTGCGACGCTCTATATAGCACTTGTTCTTTTTCTGCATTATAGGATAGAACGTTCCATGAACCTGACCGTCACCGTCATCCCATTCATTACGAGGAGTGAAAGACAGGATAATAGGTATTGCGCCCTTCTCCTTACAGTCGTCAATCATCTTACGGAGATACCAGCCAAATGAATAGATCACCCTGTACTTACCAGAACTTTCCATGCGATAGACATGAGAGGTATCCTTGGCACACGCAATCTCACCACGCTCCTTAAGCTTGTCAATAGGACTTATGTCATTATGTCCGAACTGTATCAGCACATAGTCACCAGGACGAAGGTCAGAATATACCTCATGCCACAAGCCGTCATGATGATAGGTGCGAAGGGAACGGCCTGCACGAGCCGCATTGATGAAGGTACACTTCTTCTCGTCGAAGATAGTATAGCCCTGTGAGCCCCATCCCCACATACCGTCAGCTTCCTTGTCCTTGTTCTTTCCCGTAGAATCGCCACAGAGGAACACACGAGGCTTCTGATTCTTCTCTTCCTCGGTCTTGGTCTTAGGGATTATATAACCGTTACCATCGAAGTTTTCAGGCTCCAAAGACATGAGCTTAGCATGAATAGAATCAGTCCTGTCGAGCATGTTCTTAATAAGATACGTCTTGAGTTCCTGAAGTCGGGCACGCTCATATGCGTCGTAGGAATCATCGAGTTCAAGGTTCTTAATACCCTCAGCAGCAGACGTTGCATTAAGCAGGGCACCGTAGGCAGATGTGTGTATCTTGTCAAGATAGAAATGGTAATCAACCTTCCACTGGCTGTATTGCTCCAGTTTTGTGGCAGAAATGTCATTAAGGTCAATGACCGCAGTCTTCAGTTCCTCGCCCAACGCGAATATGGCTGGGGTGAAGGATGTGAGCTTTCTCTGTATTTTGTTAGAGTCTTTCTCACGGTCATTACGCGGTGTAAGGGTAAAGAGCACAGGAATACCGCCCTGTGCACGTGTTTCGTTAACAAATCTTCGGATATATCCGCCAAAGGTATATACGGTATCCTGACTATGAGTTACTTTGTTGAAGATGATAGTACTATCGTGAGACAGGCTCAGCTTGCCGTCAGGACGATAGCTTGAACGTGCTCTGATAGTGTCAATAGGTCCGTTGTCGTTGTGTCCGAGTTCAAGGAATACGAAATCACCCTTTCTAACGCCACTGAGAGTGCGTTTCCACAGAGACGGATTTTTATAGAAAGTACGTGGACTTGTGCCGCCAAGAGCATGATTCTCAACGGTTACCTTATCTGAATCGTAGAATCTGTGTGCTACATATCCCCAGCCCAACTGTCCGTTATTGCCGTTTCCAAGAGTACCAGTACGCATGGTTGAGTTTCCGACAAGGAATATCACGGGATTATTACCCTTACGGGTAGAACCGGGAATTGGTCGGGCTTCGTTAGCGAGGTCAATTGAATCCTCAGTTACATCGTGTACACCATTGATATCGCGCCAAATAGCATCATTGGGTTTCTGTCCGAATGATGTAAGAGGCATCAACATGAATAAAGTGCAATATACGATGTACGATTTATAATTTACCATTACGTAGCTGTTAGTTCTTTTTAGTCTAAATTTAAGGGGGAAGGCTTGGTTAAACTTTTATTTCTCTTTTCTTACGTATTGTCCTTTTCCTGAAGTAAACCATCCCCACGAGATAGCGTTTGAAGGACAATGATGCAGACAGGCATAGCATGTCATGCACTTGCCGTTATGCTGCCATACAGGTTTGCCATCCTGACATTCTATATCCTTTACAGGACATAGCTTCTCGCATTTTCCGCAGCCAGTACACTTGTTCTTGTTCACGGAGAAATGCTTGTCGGTAACGAGGTGATTATGGAAGAAACCACCAAGGAAACCACTATAGAGGCTTGGGAACGCGCCCTTGTCGAGATGCTCACCACCACGACTCTCACTTATCCATTCAGAGAATTTGTCAAGTCTTATGGTTGCATTACGTATTTTCTCACATTCACGGAGATCCTTGTCAAGATACATGAAAGGGAGTCCGATATAGCTCTCAGGCATTATAATAGTATAAGAGGCGTTGAGATGCAGATGCGCTTCCTTCAGATGTCCCTCAAGGAGTTGCATTGTCTCACCGGCACTATCGCCACAGGAACAGAGAGCATAGGTATATGTACTCTCATGATAATTCTGCAACTTGACACGGGAGATGAACTCACGCACGATGCTTGGCACTCGCCAGCCATGCACAGGGAACACGAATCCTATCTTCTCACCTGCCTTGAGCGCAAACTCACAGGACGCACCGTCACGCAGTACGTCCACAATAGAGACAAGTCTGTCACAAGTCTTGTCGGCAAGCTTCTTTGCCGCCCATTTGCTGTTGCCAGTTGCTGAGAAATAGAATATCATAAGCCCTCCTCTTCGTTGCCTTTCGTTTTCAGAATAATGGAAGTAGCACCTATGGTGAAGAGGGTATCGTTTTCAATAACCCTTCGTTCACGGTCGCCAAGAATCTCATTGTCAACAAACGTACCTGTATAGCTCGGACCGTCGCGAAGCACATATTTCAGTTTGCCACGCTTGTCACGGCTCACGTTGATGATACAATGGTTCATATCAATAGAAGGATCGTTGGTCTCAATAGGTGTGTTGCATTTAGAACCCTTCATATACCTGCCGATGATATTGTCTCCCATCTTCAACGGAAGCACCTGCTTATAGTGGAACACGTTCTCTATCACGATGATAGCGCCGCATCCCTCATCTGTTTCCTCGGCTGTAGGATTCTCTTCTTTCTGCTGTTTTCTGAGTTTCGACACGCCTATACGTATGCCAAACTCCTTGCCACAAGAGTCACACTGGAATACCAGTGACTGACCATCGGTGTATTTCGTTTCATCGAATGTGATATAGTTGTCACACTTGGGGCATCTTACTCGTTTCATGTGATTTCAGTTTTCTAATCCATTGTCTCCATCACCCAGGCATCCTTGAACTCTGATGACATCTCCCTGAGTTCCTGAACGCCATTCATAGCCTCGCTCTCAGAAGAATACTTGCCACAGATAACCTTGCTACCATTGCTTGCAGCAATGACTCTTGCATCCTTCACACCTTTTTTAATAAGTGATGAAACGTATCTCTCTGCATTATTCTTGGTTACACGGCTTGCAAGGACGATTACGAACGTAGGCTTGCTCTCATCAGCCTCGCTAACAGGCTCTGAAGCCTTATTGATTTCTGCATCGGCAACAGCCTTGTTCTCTGCCTCTGTACGGTCCATACGAACAGCAGCACCGTTGATAACCTTTATTGCTCCAAGCTCCTCAGGAGTAGTGGTTTGTGCCTTTGGCATCACCTTTGTCAAAAGGCCTGTATCAATAGAGCCCTTCTGAAGTCCTTCAAAGTAGTTATACCCGCTAAAAGGAAGGATAGCGAAGACAGCAATCACAAGCACTAAGGCTACCGCTGCTATTCTCTTCAGGGTTGAGACTTTGATTGTAACGACATCATCCTCGTAATCCTCCTCATATTCGCTCTCAACCTCTTCCTGTTCCTGTTCCTGTTTCAATTCTACAACAACAGCCTTAGCAGGTTCTTCCTCAACAGGCTTCTGTGCCTCTGGAACTGCAACTCCCACAGTTGGGATTGTCGTTTCTTCCTGTTTTTCCAGAAGCTTGCTGAGTGTCTTGCACTCAAATGACGAAAGGGCATAAAGCTCTGGAGTCAGGATACCAGCAGAACACGGCTCAAATTCAAGATTTCCGTCGTCATTAGTCTGAATGACACCAATGTCAGGAAGATCAAAGTAGCCCTGATTGCTGATTAGCTGACGTAGCTCCGACACCTCTGACTCTATACGCTTTATTGCATCAGGATAACTGATATCGTATGCCTCTACGTAAGACTGGGCAAGGAGTGAATCGTTAATATGTAGTTTAGGATTAAAACCAAGGGTACGACTTGGTGGCAAGAACAGTCTCTCCTCCTCATCATATACAGCATCAACATGATGAGCCATGAACCCACCAAAGCCAGGAACAATGACACAATCATTGTTTAGGAGAAGAATTTCTATATGTTTTGCCAGTTCTACCATTGGAGTTGCAAAGATAGAAATTTTTCCTGAAAGTAACAAATATTTGGGGAATAAAACCAAGAAATATTTTTTTCCTAAAAAAAACTCGCAAAACATTTTTCCTTTCAGAATCTTTTTATTATATTTGCAGCCACAATATGAAAAGAATACAAACTTTTATTATAGGAATTTCCGTCATAGCCACAATGGCAAGCTGTGGAAACACTCCAGAGAAAAACAACACACCAGCCGAAGACCTTGAGGCAAAGAAAACTATACAGGGCATTTGGGTTGATGAACTGGAAGGAGATTGTGTCTTTCGCGCAAAAGGAGACACCATCTTCTATACTGACTCTCTCAGCGAGCCTGTGAAATTTCATATTTGCGCTGACACACTTTACCTTGAAAGTTCACACCCTGCCAAGTATCATCTAAACAAGCTCTCCGACCACGTACTTCGCTTCGTAAACAACGATGGCGATGAGATATCCCTTGTCAAGTCAGAAGACAAGAGCCTTTTGCAACTATTCGAGAAAATCAAGAAGTCAATCGATCATATCAATCAGGGAGAGCTTATCAAGCGCGACTCCGTAATGTCAGTTGGCAACAAGCGCTTCCATGCATACGTTCAGGTAAACCCAACTACATATAAGGTTTATCAGCCAACCGTCAATGATGATGGTGTTTCGGTAGATCATGCCTATTTTGACAACATCGTGCACATTGCCCTATACGATGGCGCAAGGAAGATTATAAACCGCGACTATCGCAAGAAGGATTTCTCTGCATACGTTCCAAAGGAATATATAGACCATTGTATCCTTTCTGATATTGTCATAGAGAAGGCTACGGCTGACGAGGTTACGTTCGTAGCCATACTCAGCACCCCTGACACCTATACATCTTATCATATAAACATCGTGGTCAACAATACCGACGGTACGGTTAAAATGAGCGTATAAAAGCCCATGCACAAGGTTTATGACCATAAGGAACTTGCAGCAAGGATAAAGACGATGATATGCGACAATCATCTCTTCCGTGACATTCATTTCTCACGATATTCCCTTGCCAAAGAGCTGGAGATATCCCCTGCAAGGGTAACTGCTATCTTCCACGAAGAAATGGGCACGTCATTCTATGATTTCGTAAACAGACAGCGTATCTACCACGCACGACGCCTACTGAAATCTGCCGTACACAAGAACGACACTCTTGAGGATATTGCCTTGCAGTCAGGTTTCAACAACCGCATGACTATGCACAGAATGTACCTCAAGGTTTATGGAATAACTCCGGGAGAGGAAAGGAAAAAAGGAAAAGCCTAACCAAGCATCATCGCTTTTGGTTAGGTTTTTCTTATGTAGTAACAAGCCTATTCCTCCGAAACAAGTCCCATAGTATGCCCATCTATACAAACGGACTTACAACGGACTTATAACGGACTTGCAACGGAGTTATAAGGGAAGAACAACGACAAAATAAAGAAAAGAAAAATTCCATAAAGCCAAGGAAACTAGAAAAATTTTGGTAGTGTCATTTTTTTTTCTTAATTTTGCTCCTCGAAACAAACATAAAAAATGAACAACAACTTTCAATATCAAGGCGAGCGTTTCGCCGACATACAGATGCTCAGATACCAGCTACCTGGTTTCGAGGCATTGTCGTTAAATCAGAAACTGTACATATATTATCTCTCAGAAGCAACGCTTTGGGGAAGGGATATCACTTTCGACCAGTTTGGAAAGTATAACCTGCTTATCCGCAGCACTCTTGAGAGAATTTATACTACCCATAAGAATGACCTAACAGGCACTTCTGAGTTCGACAAGCTCACGGAGTATCTGAAGCGTGTCTGGTTCTCGAACGGCATCTATCATCATTATGGTTGCGAGAAGTTCAAACCTGAATTTTCGCAGTCATTCTTTGAAGATATTGCCCGTAAAACTCTCGGAGAAGATGCAGAAGAAATACTAAAGCAAATCACTCCTATCATCTTCAATCCGAACATCTTACCTAAGCGAGTAAACAAGGCTGACAACGAAGACCTTATCAAGACCTCTGCCTGCAACTACTACGAGAATGTATCGCAGCAGGAAGTGGAGGATTACTACTCCGCCCTATCCGACAAGAACGATCCTGAGCCTCCTTCATACGGTCTTAACTCAACGCTTATAAAGGATGCTGACGGTTCACTTCATGAGGAGGTATGGCGTATTGGTGAAAAGTATTCCGACACCATAGAACATATCGTTGAGAATCTCAGCATGGCTTCTGAATATGCCGAGAACGACCAGCAACGAAAGATTATCGCCTTGCTTATAGAATACTACAAGACAGGCGACCTCCGCCTCTTCGACCGCTATTCTATTGAGTGGCTAAAGGAACTTGAGGGTAATATCGACTTCATCAACGGATTCATAGAGGTATATGGCGACCCTCTCGGCATAAAGGCTTCATGGGAGGGAATCGTTGAATACAAAGATTTGGAGGCTTGTCACCGTACTCAGACAATCTGCCAGAATGCACAATGGTTTGAGGACCATTCGCCTGTAGATCCACGTTTCCGCAAGAAGGTGGTAAAAGGCGTTACAGCCAACGTAATCTGTGCGGCTATGCTCGGAGGTGACGAATATCCTTCTACAGCCATAGGCATTAACCTGCCGAATGCAGATTGGATTCGTGCTCAGTATGGCTCAAAGAGCATCACCATAAGCAATATCACCCATGCATATAACGAGGCTGGCAAGGGTAATGGATTCCTTGACGAGTTCGCAATAGACAAGGACGTTGTGGCTATGGTACGGAAATATGGCGACCGTTGTGACGACCTCCATACCGACTTGCACGAGTGTCTTGGTCACGGAAGTGGACAGCTTCTTCCTGGCACAGATCCAAATGCTTTGAAGAATTACAGCAGTACAATAGAAGAGGCTCGCGCAGACCTTTTCGGACTTTATTACATCGCAGATCCGAAACTTGTGGAGCTTAATCTTCTTGATGATGCAGAGGCATATAAGTCGCAGTATTACACATACTTGATGAACGGACTTCTCACTCAGAGTGTCCGTATCAAACTTGGCGATAACATAGAGGAAGCACACATGCGAAATCGCGCCTTGATAGCAAACTGGACATACGCTCATGCTGATGGTGCCATAGAGCTTATAAAGCGAACGGAAGGCGATACGACAAAGACTTATCTCAAGATAAATGACTACACACGTCTTCGTGAACTCTTCGCCACTCTCCTTGCCGAGATTCAGCGCATAAAGAGTGAGGGCGACCTTGAGGCAGCACGTAATATCGTTGAGACCTACGGAGTGAAGCTTAATCAGGACCTCCACAAGGAGATTCTTGACCGTTACGAGCATCTTAACATAGCTCCATACAAGGGTTTCCTCAATCCAAAGCTCACTCTCGTAAAGGATGGTGATACTATTAAGGATGTAGCCGTTTCATATGACGAGGCACTTGATGAGCAGATGCTGAGGTATAGCGATGAATATAGTGTAAAGATTAAAGAGTAAGGAGTAAAGGGTAAATAGTATGACAACAGAAGAAAATCTCAAACATATCAAGCAGTCATTCCGACTTCTGATGAATGGCGTAACGGCACAATCGTTGCGTGACAAGGGACTTGAATATCATCTTAACTGGGGTGCTAACCTATTGCATCTCAAGGAAATGGCAGAGCCATACGGAAAGGACTTCGACCTTGCCATTGCCCTATGGAAAGAGGATATCCGTGAATGTAAGATTCTCGCAACCCTTATCATGCCTGCGGAGAAGTTCGAGAGCGACCTTGCAACCCTCTGGATAGAACAGGTACGCTCACAGGAGATTGCCGAACTGCTCGTCATGAACCTTCTACAATACGTCAATTATGCGAGTGATATGGCATTCCAGCTACTTGCAGAACAGGCAACGCTCCCTCGACTCATCGGTTTCAATATCCTGTCACGTCTCTTCTCACGAAATATGTCGCCAAACGAGCGTGATATAAACGAGTTCATTGACCAAGCAATAACAGCCCTCAAGGACGAATCATTATCGCTCCGACACGCTGCTCTCAACAGCGTTCAGCGCTTCGCAACATTGGGCGAAATGCACGAAACAATAGCAAGAGGCGCACTAAAACCGCTCGAAATGGACTATCTCGTGTAACTTTTCACGGAAAATTGCTTGATTGTAAAAAAAAATCATTACTTTTGCACCTTATTATATAACAAAAGTAAAACTAAAAAATAGAATAACAACAATAAAATACAAAAATGCTAACACTGAAACTTATAACTGAAGAGACCGAGCGCGTAATTGCGGGTCTTGAGAAGAAGAATTTCAAGGGTGCTCGTGAGGCTATCGACAACGTAATGGCTGTTGACAAGAAGCGTCGTGAGGCTCAGCAGAAGATGGACAGTCTTCTTGCAGAGCAGAAGAAGGCAGCCGGCAACATCGGCCGCCTGATGAAGGAAGGCAAGAAAGACGAGGCCGAAGAGGCAAAGAAGACCGTTGCAGCCCTCAAGGACGAGTCAAAGGCTATGCAGGACGTGATGGAGGCTGCCGAGAAGGAGCTTACCACCCTACTCTGCCAGATTCCTAACATCCCTTACGACGAGGTTCCTGAAGGCAACTGCGCTGAGGACAACTGGGTTGTAAAGTCTAACCTCAAGGAGTGCGTAATCGGTAAGGATACCGTAGGCAACTGGGATGCAAATCCTGTTGTAGAGACAGCTAAGCTCCCTCACTGGGAACTTGCAAAGAAGTATAACCTCATCGATTTCGACCTCGGCGTTAAGATCACAGGTGCCGGTTTCCCTGTATATATTGGTCTTGGTGCCCGTTTGCAGCGTGCCCTCATCAACTTCTTCCTCGACGAAGCTCGTGCCTCTGGTTATACAGAGATTATGCCACCAACAGTTGTAAATGCAGCTTCTGGCTACGGCACAGGTCAGCTTCCTGACAAGGAAGGTCAGATGTATCATTGTGAGATTGACGACCTCTACCTTATCCCTACAGCTGAGGTTCCTGTAACAAACATCTACCGTGACGTTATCCTCGACGAGAAGGATCTCCCTATCAAGAACTGCGCATACACACAGTGTTTCCGTCGTGAGGCAGGTTCTTACGGTAAGGATGTTCGTGGTCTTAACCGTCTGCATGAGTTCTCTAAGATTGAGATCGTACGCATCGACAAGCCAGAGCATAGTGCAGAGTCACACAAGGAGATGCTCGCACACGTCGAGGGACTTCTCAAGAAGCTTGAGCTCCCATACCGTATCCTCCGTCTCTGTGGTGGTGATGCTTCATTCACATCAGCTATCTGCTACGACTTCGAGGTTTACTCTGAGGCTCAGAAGCGTTGGCTTGAGGTTTCATCAGTATCTAACTTCGACACATATCAGGCAAACCGTCTGAAGTGCCGTTACCGCAATGCAGAGACAAAGAAGACAGAACTTTGCCACACACTCAACGGTTCTGCTCTCGCTCTCCCACGTATCGTTGCATCTATCCTCGAGAACTTCCAGACAGAGGAAGGCATCCGCGTACCAAAGGTTCTCGTTCCTTATATGGGATGTGAGATTATTAAGTAAGGATAAAAAGACCCACCCCTTGCCCCTCCCATAAATGAAGGGGAATAGTTACACAACCTTGGTGTTGGGCTTTTCTGAATAGTAACTAAACTTAATTTTTAACTACCCACTCAGCAAAAAAAGGTATCTACTCCCCTCCCTCTATGGGAGGGGCAAGGGGGTGGGTCTACTACAAAAACTTATGTCTTTCAAAATCGTATCAAAGAAACAATTCTCCGAGAAGGTATTCTGCATGGAGATTGAGGCTCCGCTGATTGCCAAGAGCCGTAAGCCTGGCAACTTCGTCATCGTGCGTGTTGACAAGCATTCAGAGCGTATGCCTCTCACCATCGCTGATGCGGACATCCAGCGTGGTACCATCACCCTCGTCATTCAGGAGGTGGGTATGTCATCAACAAAGCTATGCCGTAAGGAGGCTGGTGATACCATAGAAGACCTCGTTGGTCCTCTCGGAAATCCTACACATATAGAGAACTTCGGTACAGTAATCTGTGCTTGTGGCGGACTTGGCGCTGCTCCTATGCTGCCAATCATCCGTGGCCTTAAGGCTGTAGGAAACCGTGTGCTCTCAGTTATCGCTGGTCGTACAGCCGAACTCGTAATCATGGAAGATGAGATTCGTGAGTCTTCTGATGAGGTTATCATCATGACCGACGACGGCTCAAAGGGCGAGAAGGGCGTTGTGACAGTCGGTATCGAGAAATTCTGCCAGCAGGAGCATATCGACAAGGCATTTGCCATCGGTCCTCCTATCATGATGAAGTTCTCTTGCCTCATGACACAGAAATACGGCATCTCTACCGATGTCAGCCTCAATACCATCATGGTTGACGGTACTGGCATGTGCGGTGCTTGTCGTCTCACTATCGGTGGCAAAACAAAGTTCGTATGTATCGACGGTCCTGAGTTCGACGGTGCACTCGTTGACTGGGATGAGATGTTCAAGCGCATGAGCACCTTCAAGCGTGCCGAGCTTGAGGAGATGGAGCATATCGAGGAGCACATCTACGAGGATGTGATGAACGGTATCAAGGAAACTACCGACGTAGTAATGGACAGCGATCCTACCAACGACCCTATCGAGGTGCTCACCGACCGCAACGCCCCTTGGCGTGAAGAGCTTCGCAAGAGCATGAAGCCAAAGGAGCGCACAGCTATCGAGCGTGTCAAGATGCCTGAGCTTGATCCTGTATATCGTGCAACCACACGTCTTGAGGAGGTAAACAAGGGCTTAACAAAGGAGATGGCCCTCACTGAGGCAAAGCGTTGTCTTGACTGCGCTAAGCCATCATGTGTAGAGGGTTGTCCTGTAAATATCAACATCCCTTCATTCATCAAGAACATTGAGCGCGGACAGTTCCTTGCTGCTGCCAAGGTACTCAAAAACACCTCTGCCCTACCTGCCGTATGCGGTCGTGTATGCCCACAGGAGAAGCAGTGTGAGTCAAAATGTATCCACCTCAAGATGAACGAGCCAGCCGTTGCTATCGGCTATCTCGAGCGTTTCGCAGCCGACTACGAGCGTCAGAGCGGTAACGTCTCTCTCCCTGACATCGCACCTTCAAACGGCATCAAGGTTGCTGTGGTTGGTTCAGGTCCTGCCGGACTCTCTTTCGCTGGCGATATGATTAAGAAGGGTTATGACGTTTATGTATTCGAAGCACTTCACGAGATTGGCGGTGTGCTTAAGTATGGTATTCCTGAGTTCCGTCTGCCAAATGCTATCGTTGACGTTGAGATTGAGAACCTCCGCAAGATGGGCGTTCACTTCCTTACCGATGTTATCGTGGGCAAGTCAATCTCTGTTGACGAACTCGAGGCACAAGGCTTCAAGGGTATCTTCGTGGCATCAGGTGCAGGTCTGCCAAACTTCATGAACATCCCTGGTGAGAACCTCATCAACATCATGTCATCAAATGAGTACCTCACACGTGTGAACCTCATGGATGCTGCCAATCCAAAGACCGACACACCTATCAACCTCGGTAAGAACGTACTCGTTGTCGGTGGTGGTAATACAGCTATGGACTCATGCCGTACAGCAAAGCGTCTTGGTGCTAACGTAACACTCGTATATCGTCGTTCTGATGCAGAGCTTCCAGCACGTGCCGAGGAGGTTAAGCATGCTAAGGAAGAGGGTATCGAGTTCAAGACACTCCATAACCCAGTTGAGTATATTGCAGACGAGAACGGTGCTGTTAAGCAGGCAGTTCTTGCAATCATGGAGCTTGGCGAGCCAGACGAGTCAGGTCGTCGTTCTCCTGTTGATACAGGCAAGCGCATCACTATCGACGTTGATCAGGTTGTAGTGGCAGTAGGCGTAAGTCCTAACCCACTCGTACCAAAGTCAATCGAAGGTCTTGAGCTTGGTCGCAAGAACACCATCGCTGTAAGCGAGACCATGCAGTCATCACGTCCAACCATCTATGCCGGTGGTGACATCGTCCGTGGTGGTGCAACCGTAATCCTCGCAATGGGTGACGGTCGTCGCGCAGCAGCAAATATGCATGAGCAACTGTCGAAGAAATAAAAAAGACCCACCCCTAGCCCCTCCCATAAAGGGAGGGGAATAGTTACATAGCTTTGGCGTTGGGTTTATCTGAATATTAAATAATTTAAAAATTATATTTCCCACTCAGCGGAAAGAGGTATCTACTCCCCTCCCTTTATGGGAGGGGCAAGGGGGTGGGTCTTTTAATAATGAACGCATTTTACACTATCCTACTGCTCGTACTAAGCAATATCTTCATGACGTTTGCGTGGTACGGGCATCTTAAATTACAGCAGACAGGCGTATCATCCAACTGGCCATTGATTGCCACCATCGCCTTCTCATGGGGCATCGCCTTCTTTGAGTACTGCTGTCAAGTGCCAGCCAACCGTATCGGTTTCATTGACAACGGCGGTCCATTCAACCTCGTTCAACTGAAGGTAATACAGGAAGTTGTCAGTCTTATCGTCTTCACGGTAATAGCTCAGTGCATGTTTACCGGACAGTCATTGCATTGGAATCACCTCGTTGCATTCCTCTGCCTCGTAGCAGCCGTCTATTTCGTGTTTATGAAATAATTCGCACCTTTGGTGCTTGAACTGACAATAATTACCAATCTGCGCAATCTTTTTACAAAAAATCTTATTTCTTATTGGTTGAAGATTGGTAAGATTGGTAATTATTGTCAGTTAAAAGCAACTGGTTGCTTACCTTTACCAATTTTACTCGCTAAAGCAATCAACATTATTCATCTTTCGTTTTGTTTGCTTTCTGTACTCAATGTATCTCCGATACAGGGAACGGACTTGCAAGGGATTTGAAGCGAAGGAAGAGCGAAGTTAGACCCTCTAAATCTCCCTGCATAGTGAGACTTTTTTTTGTCCCCAAGTGACCGCCAATACCTAACACCCAATACCTAACACCCAACACCTAACACCCAAATCCCGAGTGCAAAATTACAACAATTTCTTCCGAAAAACATCAAGTAACATAATTTTTTAATGTTATTTTCCGAGAAATTGCATTTTGTGCTCATAACTAATTTATACACAGAGGGAAATTTTCGGAAGACAATTCTCGGTAACATATATCTGTTACTTAGACAAGGGAGAGGGGGTGTATGTGAACTATACCTCAAAATATATAATATATTAATATATTATATATTTTGAACTTTGGAGTGAGTGTGTGGGTGTCCCTTTTCGGTAACTGATATATGTTACCAGCCATCCACGGTCAAGACCAATGACTGAGGGTGTCCCTTTTAAGTAACTGATATATGTTACTTGCCCCGAAAGACTGCCTTATCTCCCCTATCCTTAAGCCTTATCTAAGATAGACAAATCATTTCAAACGCAGCATTATTTTTTCGTATCTAAACATCAGTATATCAATAAGATATTCTTTTGATAGGTCGCCAAGACAAAACAACCGAATATCACATTTTAAATAACATTCTCGCTTTGGACGAAGGTATAAAGCTCGGTAACATATATCTGTTACTAAAAACAGTGACTGGGGGTAACCTAATCCCTACGCTGAACGATTCGTTCACCGTTTCTTAAGGAACAGCAAGGAAGAAATTAATATCTGTAAATGTGGCTTAGAAAGAATATTCGCATACCCTATAGGGCAGCCTGAAAAGCTAGCAAGCTAACAGCCTAGGGCATCGCCCTAGGTTTAGTGAGCAAATTAATGCGCCCTGAAAGGGCAAAAGCATTACCCAAAATTAGAGCTTTTGCCCTTACAGGGCGTTAGTTGTGTATCCAAATTCCCCATGGCGATGCCATGGGCTAGTAGCTCATTGCCCCTTCGGGGCGCTATCGGGGGATTACGAATAACCATTCCCTTATATTATACGAAGTAAGGGGTCGATAAATTACAGACTCCTCTGGTTTTAAGGCAAGCTATTGAAGGGGATGGGGTCGCGAAACACGACTCCATCGATGACGCCCTAATTCAAGGCATTATAGAAAACTTTATCCAACATAAACGAACAAAGGCCCGCGATTGCGAGCCTTTGTGTTTTTTATATGTAGTGAAACTACAGTTTCAATTCCTTGATGATGCTTGAGATCTTCTGCAATGTTGTTACTCGGGTTGGAACGAGTGGCAGACGAAGCTGGTTCTTGATGAAGCCCATCTCGGTGAGAAGTGCCTTAACACCTGCAGGGTTGCCGTCAACAAAGAGAAGTGAATAGAGGTCGGTGAACTTATGGTGAATCTTCTGAGCAGCCTCAAACTCACCGTTGAACTCAAGACGAATCATGCGAGAGAACTCCTTTGGAAGAGCGTTACCGATAACTGAGATAACACCAACAGCACCACAGGCAATCATTGGGAAGGTAAGAGCATCGTCACCGCTGATAACCTCAAAATCGTTTGGCTTGTACTTGATGATCTCGTCAACCTGCTCAAGTGAACCAGAAGCCTCCTTGATAGCTACGATGTTCTTGCAGTCTCTTGCAAGGCGGCATGTTGTCTCAGGCTTGAGGTTGATACCTGTACGACCAGGAACATTATAAAGCACTACAGGAAGCTCTGTTGCAGCAGCGATAGCCTTGAAATGCTGATAGAGACCTTCCTGAGAAGGCTTGTTGTAGTAAGGACAAACAGACAGAACACCATCAATACCAGAGAAATCACCGTTCTTGAGATCCTCAACAACAGCAGCGGTATTGTTACCTCCGCAACCCATAAGGATTGGCACACGACCATCAACCTGTCTTACGATAGCACTCTTTATCTGTGCCCTCTCAGCGAGAGAAAGACATGGTGTCTCACCAGTAGTTGCAAGGATACAGAGGAAATCGGCACCGTTATCCAACTGATAGTCGATAAGGCGTGAGAGAGACTCGTAATCAACGGCCCCATCTTCAGTGAAAGGTGTGATGAGTGCGATACCAAGACCGCGGAAGATATTATTCATATTGTTTGATTTTCTTACCTAAATTACAATTTTTGGTGCTTTTTCGCACGAAGAAAATAGGGATTATCACTTATAAAGTGGTGCCCGTTTTGAATTTTCGAGTGCAAAGTTAGCATTTTTTCTTTATATTCGTGCATAAAACACTAACTATTTTTGCACTTGTTACATTTTTTCGGGATATTTTTAAGGTGTACAAGGAGCGCAAGTAGTAGTAAGGAGTACAAGACGATAGTTTTTCTCGTTGAAGGTTGAAGTGATGAGGGATGAAGAGGTGCGACTATCAAACCTTATTCCTTACTCCACCAACCCCTATTCCGCATATAAGACATTCATCTTGTACTCCTTACTACTCCTTGTACTCCTTATACTCCACAAAATCACTTATAAATACTTCCCAACCAGAGGAAGACAAGTCCGAGGAGAACGAGGAAGAGATCCACAAACTTTGATTTCAGGTTCTTCTCATGGAACATCACAGCACCAAAGAGGAAGCTGACGATAACGCTTGCCCTTCGCACCATGCTTACGATTGAAATCATTGCTCCGTCGATGCTGAGTGCATAGAAGTACACGAAATCGGCAACAGACAGGAATACGCTAACGAGAATTATTGACCATGACCAATGGAACGGTGTCGTCTTCTTGTGTGTCGGCCACCAGAGAATCATCACCATAGCACCCATGATGAAGCATTGGTAGATATTATACCATGACTGGACATCCATCTTGTTGAGCCCTACTCCACCATTCGATACAGGTGCCATGAGGTATTTGTCATAGAGTCCGCTTACAGCTCCAAAGATGGCAGCTCCGACAATGGCGAATATCCACTTATTATGCTTGAAATCAATACCTTCCTTCTTACTTGTACGGCTCAGCATGATATAGCTTACAATAGCCAAGGCAACGCCTATCCATTGATATACGTTCAGTCTTTCGCCGAAAATCAGCAGCGCACCTACAAGCACGAGAATAGGACGAGAGGCATTGATAGGGCCATAGATTGTGAGCGGTATATGCTTCATTCCGAAGTATGCGAGAAGCCAAGAGGCAAGTACGATGAGACTCTTCATCAATATGTACTTATGTACCTCCCACCCCACAACTGGCACGTAGAACATACTGCCGTTGAGACATGTTCCGTAGGCACTCAGGAGAATGAACGGAAGGAATATCAGCGAACAGAAGAGTGTGTTGAGGAAAAGTACAGGAAGCACCGCATTACCATTGAGTGCCTGTTTCTTGAATACATCATAGAATCCGAGCAATGCTGCGGATGTGAAAGCTAATAATAACCAAACCATTTTATGTACAATTTACCATTTACAATGTACAATTTTCATTTTGTACAATTTATCGCTATAGCTCATCAAGCTAAAGCAAGTTCCCATTTACAATGTACAATTATCTATGTACACCATATCTTTTTCATCCTGGATACTTTATATCAACGAGGAAAAGGGCATTTCCCGGCATGCTTTCGCCTGCCTGAGTACGTTTCTTCCCCTCTATAACGAGTCGGAACTCGTCTATTGTCATCCTGCCGCGACCAACTTCTACAAGCGTACCGACAATGGCTCTTACCATGTTTCTGAGGAATCGGTTCGCACTTACAACGAACACCCAGCAACCATCACCCAAGTCTTTCCATTCTGCCTCTGTAACATTGCAGAGAGTGGTCTTTACATCGGTGTGAGACTTGCAGAAACAAGCAAAATCCTCATATTCAAGTAACACTTTAGCCGCCTCGTTCATCTTATTGAAATTTAAATCAAAATGGCACTCATACGAATAGTATCGTTTGAACGGATTCTTACGTGTATGAACGAAGTAGTTATAGGTTCTCAAAGTGGCAGAGAATCGGGCATGAAGTTCGCCGTCAACCTGTTCTATTTTGTGGATTGAGATGTCCGGCGGAAGCATACGATTCACCTTGTAGGCAAGCTGTTCGCAATCCAATCTTCCTTCCTTGCAAAGTCCATTGGGCAGAGACGTTTCCTGAATATCAAAATGAGCTACCATCATACTTGCGTGAACACCCGCATCCGTTCGTCCTGCACCAACGATATCTGTCGGGATTCGAAGAATAGTGCTAAGACAACGCTCTATCTCACCTTCCACAGAAATACCGTTTGGCTGGATTTGCCACCCGTGAAAACGAGTTCCATCGTATGATAAATAAACAAAATACCTCATTTGGACTGCAAAATTACAAAAAAAACGCAAAACTTTTTCAAAAGTCACCATTTTTTTGTACCTTTGCACGTCAATTTATGACTTTTCGCAATTAAGGCGAAGCACATCAAAGTGAACAATAAAATAAAACAACAATAAAATAATGAACATTTCTTACAAATGGCTTAAGGAATACGTCGATTTCGACCTTTCTGCAGAGGAAGTGGCAGCAGCCCTTACAAGCACAGGTCTTGAGGTTGACTCCCTTGAGGAGGTTCAGGCAATCAAAGGTGGATTGCAGGGACTTTATGTAGGTGAGGTACTCACTTGCGAGCCTCACCCAAATTCTGACCACATGCACGTCACTACCGTTGACCTCGGCAAGGGCGAGCCTTCACAGATTGTCTGCGGTGCTCCTAACGTGGCAGCCGGACAGAAGGTTATCGTTGCTGACCTCGGTTGCAAGCTCTACGACGGCGACAAGGAGTTTGTCATCAAGAAGTCAAAGCTCCGTGGCATAGAGAGCAATGGTATGATTTGCGCAGAGGACGAGATTGGCGTTGGCACAAGCCACGACGGTATCATCGTTCTTCCTGCAGATGCAAAGGTCGGAACACCAGCAGCAGAATACTACAACCTTGAGAGCGACTGGCTCATCGAGGTTGACATCACAGCAAACCGTGCAGATGCCCTTTCACACTATGGCGTAGCACGCGATTTGTACGCATGGCTCAAGCGTAACGGCTACGAGACAAGCCTCCATCGCCCAAGCTGCGATGAGTTCAAGGTAGATAACGAGTCTCTTCCTATCGAGGTTGAGATACAGAATACAGAGGCATGTAAGCGTTATGCCTGCGTAAGCGTAACTGGCTGTGAGGTTAAGGAGTCACCTGAATGGCTCAAGGAGAAGCTCACAGTTATCGGTCTTCGCCCTATTAACAACATCGTGGACATCACAAACTACGTAATGATGGCTTACGGTCAGCCTCTCCACTGCTTCGATGCAGATATGGTGAAGGGCAATAAGATCATCGTAAAGGACAAGAACGCTGGTCAGCCATTCGTTACCCTCGACGGCGTTGAGCATACTCTCGGTGAGCACGACCTCGCTATCTGCAACGCAGAAGAGCCAATGTGTATTGCCGGTGTATTCGGTGGTAAGGGTTCCGGTACATACGAGACAACAAAGAATGTGGTTCTTGAGTCTGCCTACTTCCACCCAACATGGATTCGTAAGTCAGCTCGCCGTCACGGTCTTTCAACAGATGCAAGTTTCCGTTTCGAGCGCGGTATTGATCCAAACGGCACTATCTACGCACTCAAGCAGGCTGCTATCCTCTGTCAGCAGTTGGCTGGCGGTAAGGTAAGTATGCAGATTCGTGACGAGTACCCTACCCCAATTGCTAACCCACAGATACGTCTCGACTACTCTTACGTAAACAACCTTATCGGTAAGGAGATTGGCAACGACATGATCAAGTCTATCCTCACTTCTCTCGACATCGAGATTAACAAGGAGGATGCTGAAGGACTCGACATCACCATCCCTGCATTCCGCGTTGACGTACAGCGTCCATGCGATGTTGTAGAGGACATCCTCCGTATCTATGGCTATAATAATGTAGAGATTCCTACTCAGTTGAAGTCTTCACTCGTTATCAAGGACTTCGAGGATCAGCGTCATAAGATGGCTAACCTCGTTGCCGAGCAGCTTGTAGGTGCAGGTTTCAACGAGATTCTGAATAACTCTCTCACCAAGGGTGCTTACTACTCTGAGCTTCAGTCATACCCAGAGGATAAGTGCGTTAAGATTTTCAACCCTCTGAGCTCTGACCTTAACGTAATGCGTCAGACATTGCTCTTCGGTGGTCTTGAGTCAATCATGCGCAACGCAAACCGCAAGAATCCTAACCTCCGTTTCTTCGAGTTCGGTAACTGCTACGAGCACGACGAGGAGAAGCGCGACAACGAGAATCCTATGAAGGCTTACAAGGAAGAGAATCACCTCGGTCTCTGGCTTACAGGTAAGCGCGTTGAGGGTTCTTGGATTCATGCCGACGAGGACACAAGTTTCTACGAGCTCAAGGCATTCGTTGACAACATCCTCCGTCGTATCGGTATGCCACAGGGTATGCTTGTTACTGAAAAGACAACAAACGACATCTTCTCAACTGGCCTTACACTCAAGAATCGTGGTGGTAAGGTATTCGTTGAGATGGGTATCGTTAGCAAGAAGATTCAGCACAAGGCAGACATCGAGCGTGAGGTTTACTTCGCCGACATCAACTGGACACTCGTTACAAAGGCTGTGAAGAACGGCTCTGTTGACTTCCAGGAGATAAGCAAGTTCCCTGCTGTTAGCCGTGACCTCGCCCTTCTTATCGACAAGAACATCGAGTTCGCACAGATTGAGCAGATTGCACGTCAGTCAGAGAAGAAGCTCCTCAAGAACGTTGAGCTCTTCGATGTATATGAAGGAAAGAACCTCCCAGAGGGCAAGAAGTCATACGCTGTGAACTTCATCCTTCAGGATACAGAGAAGACTATGGGCGACAAGCAGATCGAGGCTGTTATGAATAAGATTATTTCCAATCTTACAAAGCAGCTTGGAGCTACTTTGAGATAGAAACAATCTCATTCAAATTAATAATTAATAGTGAATAATGAATAATTTATAATGTATGCGCGTGAAAAGCCACATTGCCAATTAGTCATTATTCATTATTAATTAAAAATTAAATAAGTCATGCCGGATAATGTTATTGCCAAGAAAACAGAAGATTTCGCTGTCAGAATAGTGAAACTTTGGAAACATCTGACAAAGGCCAATGAATACGAGATGAGCCATCAGATTAAGAAATCTGGCACAAGCATCGGCGCAAATGTCATAGAAGGTCTTTTCGCTCAAAGCAAGAAGGACTTCATAAGTAAGATGAGTATTGCGCTTAAGGAATGTGCAGAAACTCAATACTGGTTGCGCCTTCTGCATCGAACCGACTATCTGTCAGACGTTGAATTCGAGTCACTCAACACTGATGCTGACGAAATCGGCAGAATTCTCTCAACAATTATCCGCACCGCTAAGAAATCAATAAACAATAATAATAACAACGATAATGATGATGATATTTTTATAGTTGAAGATGAGCAATAAAATCATCTCAAATTATTAATTACTCATTATTCATTATTCATTAATTTTTAATAAAAATTCATGGGAAGAGCATTTGAATACCGTAAGGCTACCAAGTTGAAGCGTTGGGGCCACATGGCAAAGACATTCACACGTCTGGGCAAGCAGATCGCAATCGCAGTACAGAGCGGCGGTCCTGAACCAGAAAACAACCCTACACTCCGTTCTATCATCGCTACATGTAAGCGTGAGAACATGCCTAAGGATAACATCGAGCGTGCTATCAAGAATGCACTCGGCAAGGACAAGAGCGCATACAAGGAGGTTACATACGAAGGATATGGCCCTCACGGTATCGCTGTATTCGTTGATACCCTTACCGACAACACAACACGTACCGTAGCTGATGTTCGTTCTATCTTCAATAAGTTCGGTGGCAACCTCGGCACAACAGGCTCACTCGCATTCCTCTTCGACCATAAGTGCGTTTTCACTTTCAAGAAGAAGGACGGTGTTGATATGGACGACCTCATCCTTGAGCTTATCGACTTCAACGTTGACGACGAGTACGATGAGAACTACGACGAGGATAAGGACGAGACAACCATCACCATCTACGGCGATCCTAAGTCTTACGCTCAGATCCAGAAGTATCTTGAGGAGCAGGGCTTCGAGGAAATCGGTGGTGAGTTCACCTACATCCCTAACGACACAAAGGACGTTGACGACGAACAGCGTGCTACTATCGACAAGATGGTTGAGAAGCTCGAAGAGTTCGACGACGTTCAGAACGTATATACTAACATGAAGCCAGAAGGCGTAGAAGAGTAATGAAAGAACTCGTTTACGAAACACAAGGCACATGTGCAAAGGCAATTCGTGTTCTCCTCAATGACAATAACGTCATTGAGGAGGTACGATTCTTTGGCGGATGCAACGGAAATACCAATGGCATCTGCTCCTTGATAAAGGGCATGAAGGCAGAAGATGTGATAAATCGTCTGCAAGGCATACAATGCGGCAACAAGGGCACAAGTTGTCCGGATCAGTTAAGCAAGGCATTAAAACAAATGACTTCAGGTGTCACAAATTGACATAAGTCAATCATCCGGAAACTGTCAGTCAATTTTATTCTGAAATATTTTGGATTCTCAGAAATAATGCCTACCTTTGCACCCGCAAATCAGAAATAACTGAAGAATTGGTTCGTTAGCTCAACTGAATAGAGCATCTGACTACGGATCAGAAGGTTGCAGGTTTGAATCCTGCACGAATCACTTTCAAAGGTTATGATTTCGAGATTTTACACTATTGGTTCGTTAGCTCAACTGAATAGAGCATCTGACTACGGATCAGAAGGTTGCAGGTTTGAATCCTGCACGAATCACAAAAGCCAACCCGATAAAGGTTGGCTTTTTTTCATGCTATCAAACAACGCACTTGTACTTGATTTCCACAGAAAGTAATAAGAAATTTATTTATGTAAATTTCGTGCCAATATTTGGAGAAATCAGATTTTTTACTTGTACTTTTTAGTTATTCCCATGAATTGCAGATGATTCCGCAGCCATTGAATAATATATAGGTTCATGGTCTGTAATATCATAACGTTTTGTTCTCTGTGCAACATAATCTCTAACAACACGATACCATTCAGGCATACCCATATTGGTATACTCCTCACCAAAATTATCTATGCATTCTTTTACAATGTATAGAAGATCCTTTCCTGTTTTCATAGCAACAATATCATCAACAAACCGTCTTATCTTAGGTGCTTTGTTTATTGACGATAATGAGTTGTCAAACAACATATTAGCATTCTCCAAGTAGTTGACAAAATCAGAAATTGCATATGGTCTAATTATTTTTTCGCCTTGTGATTGGAACGCAACAAACTGAATCTGTTTTTCACTATCAGGATAAATAGCTGGAGCCACAAATACGCATTGTGCATCACATACTTTACTTAAATCATCAAGATGGCGTTCTATTGGCCACACCTCCATCATAGTTTGGGTTCTCCCCATAGCCATCGTTACCTCAACAAGAATTCCTCGTTTCTGCTCGTAACACTCAATATCACCTTTGTTACCTCCTGCTGTTGACGTAGGTAATCCTGTATCATCACAACAATAGTTAGGAATGACTCTTACTTGTGGCATTTGGGATTTAATAGCCAATGCAGTCAGAAATTCTAAACGTGATGGAGCTGCCAATAACTTCAGCACATTGTCAGAACATGTCTTCTTAGTAGACAAGTTTGTAAGTTCTTTCTTTATGCTTGGCCAAGTATAAACACGAAGCCAATCATTAAGCAAAGTCTCACTATTTGTTGCATCTATTGGTTTTGACTCGATATTTATAAGTTTAGGATCGAGTTCAGCCATGTAGTCAAAATAAGCTCGCTCATCCGTATAATGCGAATATTTGGCATAGTGACTGAGAACATAATCTATTTTTTCCGTTTCATTCTTATTCACGTCAAGGAAACGCCCTGCTCCACGCATTGAAATCAATCCTGTCATTCGCATCTTACGTATGAATTCATCAGGATACTCGTCCATTATCGACTTTACTTTGAATTCCTTAAAGAAACCACCCATTATCTCGTTTAGACAGATGTCAACAATGATCTCATCGCTTGGGTCATACCTGTACTCGTTGCGCAATTTAATAATTCGCTCATATAAAGCATGGGCATTGTTGTCCTTCCAGAATATAAGAAGCGGTAATTCTCGACGCGAGATTCCGCAACCATTCTGTCGAGTATCATTATTCAGTAAGCGTATAACTTGCAGCAAAAGAATCAGTGGAATATTGTCATTCAAAACTTTCACAAACGGATTCTTACGTTGTGACTTTGCGAAAGCTTGTAGGAATACCTGCTGCTCATATTCTGGATGCTCTATTTCCACTGTAATAAACGAGTTACTTTCGTCAACCTCAACATTTATACTTCTCAGTAGGTGCTTCCCTAAATCTGAGATTACAATAGGTTCTCCAGGCTTATAATAAGCAAGTCCTAATTCCTTGGTCAAATCATAGATTGTAGCAAAACGCGAAGGCCACCCATATGCAAAACCTGCTTCTTTGTGAGATTGTGGATTTTGTATCAACATGCTTCTTACTTCTTCATCGTTAAGTTGATAATCACTAAACTCACCTTTTTCCGTAGAAGTCCATTTCTGTTTAACCTGCTTGATTTGCTTCATAGGACGATAAAGACCATAACGGATGGTTTCTCCACAAATCTTAGTTGCGAGATTATCATCAAGAATTTTTCCTTCAAACTTTCCCAAGACGAAAAGCATAAACTTCAATCGTCCCGGATTTCTCATTGTCGTAGTGTACAACAAAGGTTTATATTGTGGTGCAGCCATACCTTCTAATAATTTGTTACAAGTACTTCGTTGAACTTCTTTATGGTATTGTCATTAAAACTGATGTAATTGCTTTTGATAGCATAGCTATTGTAGCGTGCCGACCAGTTAAGAAATGCTTCGTTAATCTTTCCCTTATAATGAGTAACATTAGAAATAGCGAAATGTACACCTTGTCGATTAAGTTCGTCAAGCAACTGAAGCAATACAATTTCCGTTTCTTCATTCCACAGTTTATTGTATTCGCTGAAGGTGATCAAATATGGAGGGTCAAGATATACGAGATCATCATTTTGATAATCAATTGTTCCGAGGAATTCGCGAAAATCCAGATTATGCCATTCAACCTGCTTGTTGGCCAACAAACGGAAATAATCATCAAGAGCATCACGAGTATTCTGGTTGAAATCTACATCACCTACAGGCAAGTTGAAATCACCTCTACCATTGAAGCGGAGCATTCTGTTGAAACCATAAATGAGCAGAATATAGAGTTGTAAAATGTCTTCCTTGCCACCATTGTTGAAATCATTCTTCAAAAGAGAATAGGCATGCTTATTATACTTTGCGTAATAAGTCTTTGGAAACTCACGTTTCAATTCGTCAGACGCTGTATGACCAGCATAAGACAAAGAAAGCCCATACTGATTGACCATGGCAAAGAACTGATGGAAGAACTCATCTTCATGACCTATGAATCCACACAACATCCGATGAATGGCAATAACGTAGGAGTCAATGTCATTTAGCAGATAGCCATTTGCCTCAACATTCATCATCACGCTCCCACCACCGACAAAAGGTTCTATCAGACGGTTAATCCTATCGGGAAAGTGTGTCTTTATATCACGAATTAGTTTGTATTTGTCACCTACGTAGAATAGTGGCGAACGAGCGATTCCGTTTTTCATTGTCAACCTCGGTTATGAATAAATATTCCTTATGATCATCAAACTCCGTTTTACCGGCATTAAACGCTTGGTGCTTATGTGTGAACACCTTTGTTGTACCGCACTTACTCAATACCTCTTCAATCTGTTCCAGTTTAATTTTATTCTCTGATGACGAACTCTTCGACTTATAGGTATTGTTGTAGGAAACAACGATGTACTTAGTATCAATATGGGCAACAAGGTCGGTAAATGCACCCAATGCAGCTGTACGGCAGTAATCGCTGTTGTTCTCCGTAAACTTTGGCTTCGCTGCATCAGAGAAGAGTTTTGGTTTATCCCATTTCACAAGCACTTCGTAAAGATGGTAGAACCTGCTGTATTGACGCGAGTTATACGGTGGATCCATGTAAAGCACATCTGTATGAATTTCTTTGGCAAGTTGATTGGCATCCTTTTGATGAATGTCAACGTTTGGACATTGCTGAACATCAATCAATCTAATAATGAGATTTTGAGGTACGATCTTTACCTTGCGATAAGCCTCAAAGTGCCCAAGCGTATTTGCAATTCTGTCAATGCTATAGATAAGTGAAGCTATAAGCACACAATACTCTTTTTTCGTTAAGCATCCTTTTTTTTCTTCGATAGAGTCGCGAATATACCCAATCTTCTTGGCCGAAAGCATGTCGAAATACTTATCGCCATAATTGTCAGAAAAGTAATTATTGGGAAGTTTCTCTGCTTCAATACCATTGAATTCATTGATAATCTTTAAAATCTTATCTTCGTTCCACTCACCATTTCCAAAGAAAGCATTGTAGAGGATATGGTTAGAATAAAGGAAATCGTTGATTATCACATGCTCGTACAATCGCACAGCACGGTTGGACACAGAACCTGTGCCCGCAAAAATGTCACAGAAAGAACACACCTCATGTGTTTCTTCCTGAATTAATCCAAAAATCCAATCCACAAGTTTCGCCTTGCATCCAATATACCTGCGACTTTCAAGATTGAACCTTGGTGTATCTATCGTTATGATTTCTGTTGCCATCTCGTGATAAATCGTTGCAAAACAATTGGTGCATCGATCTACCACTCACGTGAGCGCATAAAAAAGGCATGAACCTTCTTATGCATTCTCCGAGGCTGCCTAGGAAACGAGACCTCATACCTATATAAGAAATGCCCATGCCTTAAAGCATGAACATTGACTTCTTAAATATAGGTATAAGGCACACTCTCACCTAAGTGCAAGTGCCTTAACTACTATCATTGTGTTCTTATCTCTGTAATCGGTTTCCTAGGCCATTCAGGAGAACGCAAATAATAGTCAATGCGCGTTATATGTTATTATGTTACTATTTCTGTACTTTCTGTTCGCTATATTTTTTTGTTCGTTAAACAATGATTTCGTTATTATGACTTACCTTTCGGTCCGTCACTTTGTCGAATTGGTTCGTTTTGTGTGATATTCTGTGATTTTTGCTTACCAAATTAAGTATTTTCTCGCAGAAAACCAAAGTCATTGCTACCATGCAAAATGTTTTGCAGACTCGCAATTAATAAAATGGGGGTTAATTGATTGTAAAAGTGATGCCCATTTGTTATTTTATAGTTGCAAAAGTACTAAAAATCCTTCAAACGAACAAATTACTTGCTTATTTTTTTCATGATTTTCAGTATGATTTCAATGAAAACAGTATAAGGAATATCAAAGAACTATAATCCAAATCGGGAAAAAGGCATTCCCACGACATCAGACACATCAAAGAATGACATTGTGAAGAGCACACAAAGGAACTAATTTCCCTCCTATTTCCTCCAAAAACCTTGAAAAAATGTATTATACTGAAATTGGTTTACACTTTTGCAAATCAATTAAAGTAAAGAAAAATGAGAAAAAGATTCTATTTCACCAAAGAAGAACGTATCT
>JAEEGG010005045.1_pt1 | contig 31663 bp, 17 predicted proteins | sample 9134161 | NCBI WGS metagenome assembly JAEEGG01 (sample SAMN16246543, study PRJNA631951) | gut metagenome | biome: gut microbiome; feature: rumen; material: CR-attached | host: Bos | place: Iran: Karaj | collected 2018-10
GGGCCGACGCCAGGCCACTTGTGAGGCTCGGCCTCGGGCGGGGCGTAGCTGTGTCCCTTCGTGGGGCCGATGTGCAGGAGGATCGGGCGGTCGGAATCGCGGGCAATGGCCAGAGCGCTGAGAAGCGACTTGAAGTCATGGCCATCGATGGGGCCGACGTAGCGGAGGCCGAGCGATTCGACGAATCCGTTGCGGACGAAGAGACCTTTCAGGGCGTGCTCGACCTTGTAGTAGGTTCCACGAAGAGGGTCGAGACGAAGTTTCTTGGCCGCGCTCTCGATCGCCTTCTTCACGCGATTGTAGCGATTGCTCGAGAGGAGTCGCCCGAAGTAACGCGAAAGGGCACCGACATTTTGCGAGATCGACATCTCGTTGTCGTTCAGGACGACGATGAAGCGGTTCGTTGTGGCGGCGACGTTGTTCAGGGCCTCAAGCGAAATGCCGTTCGAGAAGGATGCGTCGCCCACGACGGCGACGACATGCTCGTCGCGTCCGGCCCTGTCGCGCGCGGCCGCGAGGCCCAGCGCGGCGGAAATCGCCGTTCCCGCATGGCCGGCGTCGAAGGCGTCGCAAGGACTTTCGTGTCGCTTTAGAAAGCCTGATATGCCACCATGCTGGCGGATGGTGCCGAACTTGTCGGCACGCCCCGTCAGAAGCTTCCAGGCGTATCCCTGGTGACTGACGTCCCACACGACGCGGTCCTTTTCGGGGCGGAAGATCGCGAGGATGGCGATTGTGAGCTCCACCACGCCGAGGTTGGAGGCGAGGTGACCGCCGTTTTTGGCGACAGTCTCCACAATGCGCTCGCGCACTTCGGCGGCCAATTGGGAAAACTGGTCCTCGGGGAAGGGGGCTTCCTGTGTCGCAGTGGCAAATTGTTCGATTAGCGAGGTCATGTTTTGTCTTTATGGCAATGCAAATATGATACAATATTCGTGGTTGTAATTGGAGCATTTTCAAGATGAAGGCCGTTCTCATATCTGGAAACGAAAACGCGGTTCCCGCCGAGTACCTCAAGCGGATTCGCGACGCAGGCATCGAACTCGCGTGCCGTGACTGCAAGAACCCCGTCGAGGTCGTCTCATTCGCGCAGGACGCCGATCTTGTCTGGATGTTCGGGCCGAACCGCATACTGACAGGCGACGCCCTCCGCCGCCTGCCCAAGTGCAAGGCCATCTTCCGCAGCGGAAGCGGCATCGACGCCCTCCCATGCGACGTCGCGAAGGAATTGGGCGTAGCGGTGCTGAACACTCCCGAATCCATCTCCGAATGCGTTGCCGAACACGCCGTCTCTCTGCTCTTCGCCGTAATCCGCCGCATCCCGCACTACGACCGCGCCGTCCGCGCCGGAAACTGGGAGCTTCCAAACGGCATGAACTGGCACATTTCAGGGCGTACGCTCGGCATCGTCGGCTACGGACGCATCGGTCGCACCGTCGAGCGCATGGTGTCGGGCTTTGGCATGAAGGTCCTCCACTACGACCCCTTTGTCGCGGACTCAATGCCGCTCGACGACCTTCTCGCGCAGTCCGACTACGTTTCGCTTCATTGTCCACTCACGGACGAGACGCGCGGACTGATCGATGCCCGCCGCCTGTCGCTTATGAAGCGCAATGCGATCCTCATCAACACCTCGCGCGGTCCCGTCGTTGACGAGCAGGCACTGGTTGCGGCGCTGAAGGACGGCACAATCGCCGCGGCTGGACTCGACGTCCTCTGCGAGGAGCCGCCACCCGCCGACCATCCGCTCTTCGCGCTCGACAACGTGGTTCTGACCCCCCATATCGCCGCCTTCTCAGCCGACTTCGAGAAGAACTTCTGGAGTTGCTCCGCCGAGAAAATCATCTCCTTCTTCGCCTCCTGATCCACAACCCGCGATAAGCCGAAATGCGCTGGATACTCTACAACGTCGTCCTCTTCCTGGCAATGGTGGTGATGTTGCCCCATTATTACCTCAAGATGAAACGGCGCGGCGGCTACCGAAAGAACTTCGGCGACCGCTTTGGGCACTACAGCGCCGAGACCCGCGAGAAAATCGGCAATGGCGGAGCGATCCTCATCCATGCCGTGAGCGTGGGGGAGGTGGGCGTGGCCGACCAGTTCATGCGCGCCATGCGCGAGAAGGACCCGGATCAGCGTTTCGTGCTCAGCACAACGAGTTCCACAGGGTGGAAGGAAGCGGTAAAACGCCTTCCCCCCGAAGATGTCGTGATCTACAACCCGCTCGATTTGCCCTGTTTCGTCAAGCGGGCGCTTGATGTGATCCGCCCTTCGGCCTTCATACTGGTCGAGACCGAAATCTGGCCGAACCTCATCCGCGAATGCAAAAGACGTGACATTCCGATGTGCATCATCAACGGGCGGCTCTCCGACCGCACCGCGCCGACCTACCGCAAACTGCGATTCATCTTCGGACCGGCGCTCCGCTGCATCAAGATGCTTCAGGTTCAGTCCGACCTTGACGAGGAGCGCTACATCGCCGCCGGCGCAGACCCTGCGTCGGTGCTTGTCACCGGAAGCTTCAAATTCGATGTGGCCCGCCGCAATCCCGAAAAGGAGGCCATGGCCGAAAAGCTGCTTCGTGCCCTGGATTTCTCAGGCGGCCATCGCATACTCATGGGGGCGTCTACATGGGCCGGCGAGGAAAAACTGCTGGCCGAATGCTATAAGGCGCTGCGTGACAAATACTCCGACCTACGTCTTGTGTTGGTTCCAAGGCACATGGAACGTGCGGCCGACGTTTGTGCGGAATTACGCGCTCTTGGCCTGAAACCCATCCGCAAGAGCGATCTTGACGCGGGTCGCGAAGCCATCGCGCCACTCGGATCGGACGACGTTCTTGTCGTTGACACCACCGGCGAAATCATGGGCTTTTTCCCGTATGCGGCGGTCTGCGTCGTTGGACGCACCTTCTGCTCCGGCGGCGGACAGAACATGATTGAGCCATGTCTTTGCGGCGTTCCCACCGTCGTGGGACCGCTCACGCAGAATTTCCGCCCTGTAATGGCGGACCTCCTTTCGGCGGAGGCGATCGTGCAGGTGTCGTCCGCCGCTTCACTCCAACAAGAACTCGACCGCCTGCTCGGCGACGCCGAGGCCAGCGCCGCACTTGGCGCGCGCGCCGAAAAGGCAGTGCTTTCGCGCCGCGGGGCGGTCAACCGCTGCGTCGTCGCCGTGCGCGACGCCATAGGACTCTGAACATGATACGCCCACGGACAGCCTGGCTTCTCTTCGCCCTCCTCGTTGTCGTTCTCGGGAGCTTCCTCCTCTGGCCGCTCTTCAAGGTCATTGGTGGCGGCTGCTTCGTCGACGGCCACTTTACACCAGAGTACCTTCTTGGCGTCTTCCGCAACCCGATCTACGCGGAAGGTTTGCTCAACAGCCTCGGCATTGCCGCCGGCACGACGCTTCTGGCCTCATGCCTCGCCATTCCGCTCGCGTGGCTCTCGCACCGATTCCAGTTTCCCGGACAGAAGGTCTTCAGCTCGCTCGTCCTCGTTCCGCTGATTCTCCCGCCATTCGTCGGCGCCATCGGAATCGCGCAGATGCTGGGGCCGTACGGCATGCTCAACGCGCTTCTCGGATGCGGCCCCATCGACTGGCTTGGGCAGTCGCGCTACATCGGCGTCATCCTCATCCAGTCGCTCGCGCTCTACCCGATCATCTTCCTCAACGTGAGCGCCGCGCTCGCCAACATCGACCCCGCGATGGAAGAGGCCGCGGCCAACCTTGGTTGCCGCGGAGGCGCAATCTTCCGCCGCATCACGCTCCCGCTCATCATGCCCGGCCTTTTCGCCGGCGGCACGCTCGTCTTCATCGCCAGCTTCACCGAACTCGGCACGCCGCTGATGCTCAACTACACCCGTTGCGCGGCCTGCCAGATCTACGATGAAATCAAGGAAATCAGCGCGAGTCCATTCCCGTATGCGCTTGTCACGGTCGTTCTGGCCTTCAGCGTCGTCCTCTACACGGTTATGCGCCGCCTCCTCGGAGGACGCGCCCACGCCATGCAGGGCAAGGCGACCGTCGCCGCGCTGACGCGCACCGTGCGCGGCTGGCGCGGGATGCTCGTCATGCTGCCGTTCCTCGTCGTCACGATTCTCGCGCTCACCCCGCATTTCGGCGTTCTGCTCACGAGCGTCAGCGTTCCCGGAACATGGTACCGCACCGTGCTGCCGGCAGCCATCACCGGCGACAACTTCGTCGCCGCCGTCGGCCATGACATGACACTCAACGCAGTCCGCAACAGTCTCGTTTTCTCCGCCCTCGCAGTGGTCGTGAACATCCTGCTCGGCGTCGGGATAGCCTGGGTCGTGGTCCGCTCGGCGATACGCGCGCGCGGGGTCCTCGACGCGCTTTCGATGATTCCGCTCGCCGTTCCCGGCCTTGTCATGGCATTCGGCTACCTCGCCATCAGCAACTGGGCCTGCAACCGCGAGGCCGTGCGCTCCGTGCCGTGGCTGATGGCGCTGCTCGACATCAAGACCAACCCCACGCTCTTCCTCGTCATCGCCTACGCGACGCGGCGCCTGCCGTACATGGTGCGCGCGGCCGTCGCCGGCTTGCAGCAGACGTCCGTGACGCTTGAGGAGGCCGCCGCCAATCTGGGCGCGAGCCCGATGCGTGTGGTGGGACGCATTACGGCCCCGTTAATCGCCGCGAACCTCATTGCCGGCGTGCTGCTCGCCTTCTCGTTCAGCATGCTCGAGGTCTCCGACAGCCTGATCCTCGCGCAGAAGATCGAATACTACCCGATCACGAAGACGATTTTCGAGCTCTTCCAGCTCATCGGCGTCGGACGCCACCTCGCCGCCGCCCTCGGCCTCTGGGCGATGGGCTTCCTCACCGTGGCAATCGTCGGCAGCAGCATCCTGCTCGGCAAGAAGCTTGGAGCTCTCTTCCGCGCCTAGAATCGGATGCGGAGGTAGAGAAGCACCGAGTGGTCGATGTAGTCCCGCAGGGCCATGACCTGTCCCTCAATCATGAAGGTCATCCAGGATGTGAGGTTCCGTTCGTATGCTCCGCCAAATCCCCATATCTTGTGCCAGCCTGAACCACCTGGTTCCATCAGGTAGTAATCGGTGGCGGTTTCCTCAACGGTGTTGGCCACGCCATCGACCATGACGGTCTTCTCCCGGGTGACTTCCATCTCATAGCGGCGGTCTTGGCGGCCTTCCTCCTGGTGGATGCCGCCAAGAAGATCGAAGGTGAAGTGATAGCCTTCCCTATGATGCGTGTACCGGAGGACGCCCAGAACACGCTGGTCCCAGTATGGCGTCCAGTAGAAGTCGCAGGGCTCGCTGGTGGAAACCGTGGCTAGTCGTAAGCCCGCCCATATTCCGCTTTCGGTGCTGGTCTGCCACATCGACTCTATGAACGCATTGTAGAAGGCGTTGTCATCGCTGTAGGTGCGGTACTGCACTTGCGCCTCGACGTTCCACGCGTCCTCGGGCTTCCATTTCACGTTGCCCAAGAAGCCATGGTAGTCGACGTTCTTGACGGCAGATGGAACGTAGTCATGGTCGTAGATGAAGTGCAGCCGCAGATTGTCCGTGGGGTTCCACATCGCGCCGAGGGCTGCCGTAATAATGTCATCGTCCCCTTCGAGCGTGAACTCGTGCGAGTTGAGATCGTCCTGGAGGTTGATGTCGGTAAGGTTTGAGTTCGTGGGGAGGCGCTTCTTGCTTTTCTTCCCCAACGAAGCGGAAAGAACCGTCCCGTTTTCCAGCCTGTGCGTGAGCGTACCCTTGAGTTCCTTTGTCTGCATCTTGAACTTGTATTTGCTCTTGGAGTAGGGGACGTTGGTGACAATCACGGCATTCCATCTCGGCCGGACGGTCTGTTCCATCTTCGAGTCCGTGTATTCCAATCCGAGGGTTGTGTTCTTGGTTATGTCAAGACCGGCGCGGAGTCCAAGTCCGAAAGTCTCGATTTGGTCATTTGCCTTGCTGTGGAACACAAGCGGGCCGATGAACGGGTGGTCAAGGTGGATGAGCGGATCCCCACGCCCTTCATGGGTTTCGGAGGCGATCACCACGTTTGTCGAGTCATCCATGTAGCTTTCCTCCGTGACAAGCGGCGGGCGGTCGCGACGCGATTTGTTCTGGAAGTGCGAATGGATTGCCTTTTCGACTTCCCTGCACAAATCTTCTGGATAGCCGTCTCTGCGAAGAGCCGCGAGCATTTCGTTAGCTTCGTTCGGGTGGTTCCTCAGCATGGCGATTTCAGCGCGCATTTTGCGCGCGATGAAAAGCGGGTGGTTGTTGTAGGCGTGTCGTACCAGGTCGGAGCCCTCATCGGTCCAGTTCGGCGCATAGGTGCGGCAGAGAAGGAGATTGTCGCCAAAGACGGTGTAGCCGCTGGGCGTTTGGACAAAGCCCACCTTGTAGGAGCGTGCAGCCTCGGCGACAAGCGTTGCCGCCGGGTCGCGTATCGAGTGCAGGTTGCAGGCGCCGCCCTCCCCGATGTCGCTGAACGGGTAGGATACTAGCGGCACGTCGGTGTCGTTTTCGCCCATTTCGAGGCGAAGTGTGCTTCGGCTGTCGCGGAACTCGTGGCGGATGCGCTTGTCCCATTCGCTCATGGATTCCACGCGGTTGCGCTCCTTGTTCCAGATTCGGTTGGGAAGTGGCGCGCGCATGTCTATGCCGTCCTTGTCGACCGGTTTTTTTTCAAATGACGCATGGAGATGGCTGCCCACTATCCAGTTGCCAGTGGCGGCATACTTGCGGAGTTCATCCCATCCCGCCCGGGACGGAACGTAATCCTTCGATGGGGCTGTAGGCACGAAAATGCTGAACGGGACGCCGAAGTCTTCGGCGACCTCGTTGCCCAGGAGCAGCGAGGAGCGCAAATCGCCGTCGAACAGAATCGTGAAGTACTTCTTGGGCTTGGGGATGTCGTCGACTGCATCATGGCCCTTTTTGGGAAACCTTCTCTTGCCTGTGAAGCACCAGACAAGGTAGTCGACCATGCGTGCCGTCGCAGGGACCTCATCCTCGACGGATGTCGGCCGCTGTTCACCTGTGTCGGGCTTGAGTAGCGAAGGGATCTCGGTTGCGGGAATGAGAATCCAGCCTTCGCGCTGGAGGGACATGATATGTTCGTGGAGACGCCGAACGGAAGTCGCTGGAGTCCAGTCGCTTTCCGTCAGGGCGGTGTACACGAGCGAAAGCACGGCCCCTTTGCTTGCGGCGGCCTCCATGAGGTCGATTTCACGTGTCGCGTCGGCGTATCTGCCCATCTGGGCGTAGATATGCGCACGGTAGTAGTGGCCCATGGGGTCGTTGGCGTTCAGGCCGGAATAGATGTCGGAGACTATTTGGAGCGCGTCCTCGTGCCGCAGTTCCCTGAGTGCGAGTTCAAGCAGGACTTTCTTGGCGGGCAGATTGTTGCCGTTGAACTTCTCCAGGACAGTCGTGGCGACGGCATGGGCGTGGGTGTAGTGGTTTTCCATCACGAGATACTGGGCGTAGAGTATGCGGTAGTCCACGTTTGCCGGGTCCTCTTCGATGGCCTTGTGCATGAGCGACAGAATCATGTCCGCGTCGTACTGCCGGGGTTCGTTTCGGTTCTCGAGGATGCATCTGTTCGCGAGGCGGATGCGCAGGGCCGCCCGGGGGATCGGGTTCTTGGTCTCCTCTATAAGGCGTTGCAGGGGTGTGATGTCATGAAGACCCGCGATTTCAGCGATGTCGGCGCGTAGAGACATGGCGTTCAGATTCTTTTCATCGAGCTCAAGGGCCTGGAGACAGAGTTCGTCGGCGCGGCGGAGTTCTCCGACGCGGAGCTCCAGTAGCGCCTGCTCGACCAGAAAGCGCGGGTTGTCGGGCAGTTCGTCGTTGACGCGGCGGTAGATTTCCACGGCTTCCATGTATTCCAGGCGCTGTATGAGGAGGGAGGCGAGGTCGAGCTGAATGTCCAGACGGTCGGGTTCTCGCTTGATTAGTTCCCTGAAAACTGCCTCCGCCTCCTCGGCCTTGCCCAGTCGCATGAGGTTCTGCCCGTACCAGTAGCGCACGTCGAATTGGTCGGGGTCGATGCTGAGGGATTTGCTGAAGTGCTTGTCCGCAAGAGGCCACTCGCGCTCCATCACCGCGATCTGGCCCAGGAGCGCGTACGGAAGCGCCTGGTCGGGCATGAGTCGCTGGAAATACTCCCAAAGCGCCTTTGCCCTGGGGAACTGGTCTGACTTAATGTAACTCCAGCCCAGGCCTTCCCAGCCGGCCTGTTGCGATGGGTCGAGTCGGAGAGTCTCCTCAAGGTATGGCGTGGCATCCTCGTATTCCTCGTCCTGCAGATGTCCGAGGCCCTTGTAGAGAAGGGCCGCCTGCGGGGTGACGGAAACGTCGTCCTTGCGTGCGGCCTCAATGGCTTCTTCGTAAAGCTTCTTCTGCTCTTCTGTCGCCTGCGGCGGGATAGGCAACAGTTCTTCCACGGTTTTCTCCTGCGTCTTTTGAGGCATTGGGGCAAGAAAGCGCGGTGGGTCCGCCTGCAGCAAGCAGGTGGCGATGAAAAAAAGTGTGCCTACGCAGATTCGCTTCATGGTTTTCTCCGAATATGGCTTCTATTTATTGTACCAAAATGCTTGGTCTCGTTGCATAATGCATGAGAGTGGGCGAGTGGGCGGGAGCGGGCGTTCCTGGCCGGAACTTAGTCAAGGATGAGCTTTGAGACGGAAATGCGCACATCGCCGACGAGGCTGAAGCATCCTTCCTCGACGCATAGCCCCGCCGCGCCTCCTCTGAGCGCGTCGTCACGGACAAGCGCCGCCTCAACGCCGTCAATGCGGACTGTGATTACGCCGTCCGCGACTTTTGCCTCAATCCGGCAGTCGCGGTCTTCCCGTGTTTCTGCGGGTCCGTCGAACAGCACCGTTTCGCCGTAGAGGTTGCGGATGACCTTGAGCCTCCCATGCGAGAGGACGACGGCGTGGAAGCGTTTAAGCCCCTGGTAGTCAAGGAGGATGCCGGCGCGTTCCGCGCAGTGGATGTTGAGGGTGCAGGAAACGGAGGCGTCCGCCCAGGTGCGGTTGCCTGTCACGAGGATTCCAAGGCCGTCGTCGCAAGCGAAGCGCCCCCATTTGCCAATCGCGCCCATGGTGCAGATCCAACCCGGTATTTCATGTGGCGAGAGGCCGTCGAATGTCGCGGACGAAACGGCGATTTCCGCCCCTCCGCCGCGTGAAACCCTTGCGAGCCGCACCACGCCGTGGCATTCGGATGAGGATGAGATGACGAGACGCAACGCGGAAATCGGCTTATGGTCGCAATCGATTGTCCAGCGGATGAGGCTGCCGCTTCCGGCGGCGAGACGCATGGCCGGCGAGTGGAAGCGTGGCGCCTCGGCATCATCCGGTTTCCGACCGCACACGACTTCCAGCCTCGCCTCGGCTTCTCCGCCGAGTTCGTCGCACGCGACTTCCGCCTCAAGCTCTGTCCCATGATAGAGCGACGGCGTGGATGTAATGCCGTAGTGTCCGGCGGAAATGGCAAAGCTAGAGACTGGCGTCTCAACTATGGCGGGGCGCGCGGGGTATGCCGTGAAGGCGATGCGCGCCGAGCCGTCTGAAAGCGGCGAATAGGTTGCGGAGGCGTTTGGCGCGCGCCCGATGTAGCCGTGGAGCGCTCCCTGCAGGGCGAAGTCGTGCCATGCGCAGGAGGCGGCCTTTTCAGGCAGGGGGAGACCGGAAATCGCGCAACCTAGGCGCGTGAGGCGCCGGGCGATGCGCAGGCAGTCCGTTACGGAGCCGGTCCCGTCGGCCGTGGGGAGCAGCACTCTGTCGGCAAACTCGGGATGCGAGTGGAAGCCGTAAGAGGCGTCTATTCCGTCGAGTCCGGCAATGAGCGCGCAGACCGTGCCGACATTCGCGGCGTTGCAGTCCGTGTCCCAGCCGGCCGTGTTGATGATTGTCTGCGCCTTGTGGAAGTCGTTGCCGGCGTACTCCCACGCCATGACCATGAGGGCGTGGTTTGGAATCATGTGGCAGCCGCCGCCGAACTTGTCGTAGCCGTACTTCGCCTTTATACGGTCATACGTTCTGCGCCAGTCGCCGTCGTCGCGCGCCCATGCCCGGACGTCGCGATGAACCTGCGCGATCAGCGAGTCCTGGGGGATGAGTGCCTCGGCGCGGTCGAGGAGGGAGTGGATGTCCTTGTCGAGAAAGGCCATGGAGACCATTGCCGCGACCACTTTCGCGCCGATCACGGCCTCGCCGTCATGCGAGACTCGCGCCGCGCGTTCGGCGAGTGACATGGCGAGTTCGGGGTTGTCCGGGGCGACGAGTCCAAAGGCGTCGATGAAGATTTGCGCGCCGATTTGCTCGGAGACGACGCGTCCGTTCAAAGCCGCCGAACCCGACTCCGGTGCGCGGATGCCGCGCTTAAGACGCGAGTATGCCGTATGCTCGGTGGAATATCCCACGCCGCCCCACCAAAGGATTGTGCGGCGCTCGATGAGGTAGTTGAGCCAGTTGTCGCCGAAGAAGTCGACGGGCGTGTCGGCACCGAGTTGGGAGTCCTCGAGCGCGCGGACGAATGTGAAGGTCCCGGAGATGTCGTCGTCCGCGACGACGAGCGGGACATTCTGGTCTTGGTGGACGAAATGGTCGACCACCCCCCATCGCGCCTCGATTGCGTCTCGCGTTTTGCCCTCGAAGGGGCGTCCCATGTAGACGCCGATAACCTTCCCGAGAACGCCGGCGTAGACCTGCTCGAAGTAGTTGGGAATAGTTTTCATCGGTTAGATTGCCGCCAGGCTTTCCCGCTCGCCAGGCGCGAATTCAAAATCGAAGACCTTCAGGTTCGCCTGTATCCGCTCCGGTCGCGACATGCCAACTACGGCAAGCGTGTTCATCTGGTCCGTCAGCAGGTAGGCCATGGCGACCGTCGCCACCGCGACGCCGTGCCGCTCGGCAATCTCCTCGGCGCGCGCCAGTCGTCTCAGGTTGGCGTCGCAGAGGTAGCCGCGCCGGGCGAATTCGTCGAGCGTCTTCTCCGCGCCCGCGCGATCTGACGACTTGAAGGCCCCCGAGAAGAATCCGCGCCCGAGCGACGAATAAGCGAGAAGCGGCATGCGCGTCTCGCGGTACCACGCGCGGGCCGCCTCCATCGCCGAACCGGTCACGGTGACGCAGTCGCCGCCCCACGGGTCGCGCACCTGTTCGGCCAGCCCGTAGTGCGGCGATGAGAGAGTCATGCCCTGGTAGCCGTGCACGGCCGCGTAGGCGTTCGCCTCGGCGATACGGTCGTGCCGCCAGTTGCTTCCGCCGTAGGCGAGGCACTTGCCCTCCTTGCGCAGCGCCTCAAGCGTCTCAACGTATTCCGAGACCGGATGCGAAGGATCGTCGCGGTGAAGCAGGAAGATGTCCACATGGTCGGTGCCGAGGGCCTTCAGCGACTCGTCCATTTCCCTGCGGATGCGCTCGGGGGTCACGACAACCCGCGTCCGGTCGCCGAACATGTCGCAGCACTTTGTCAGAAGGACGATTCTGTCGCGGTTGCCAGGCGACTCCTTAAGCCACCTCGCCACCGATTCCTCGGCGCGGGCGTATCCCCGCGCCGTGTCGATGGCGTTGAATCCTGCGTCAACGGCGGCGGAGATGAGCCCGTTCGCGTCGCCGCCCTGCAGCATTGCGGGAATGGCCGTTCCGAAAAAGATGCGGTGCGCCGGATTTCCGACGCCCTTGATGGATACTGTTCTATTGATCATGGTCTCAATGATAGCACAACCCCTTGCGCAGTGCAAGAGGCAACCGGGCTACGGGTGTGACCAAATCCTTTCAGCGCCAGATGGCATGGTTGACATGCGGCAAGGATAGATGGTAACATTTACCATCATGAAACAGAATACCACTCTTGCAGACCTCCGCAGCCGCGCGGAGACACTTGTGTCGCAGATGACGCTAGCCGAGAAGCTCGGACAGCTCCGCAATGACGCCCCGGCCATTGAGCGTCTCGGCATTCCCGCCTACAACTGGTGGAGCGAGGCGCTCCACGGCGTGGCCCGCAACGGTCGTGCCTCCGTCTTTCCCGAGCCCATAGGCATGGCGGCCAGTTTTGACGAGTCGCTTGTCCGTGAAGTCGCCTCCGCCATCGCGGACGAAGGCCGTGCGAAGTATGAGGCGTCAGTCTCCATTGGCCGCAGGGCCTGGTATGCGGGGCTGACTTTCTGGAGTCCGAACGTCAACATCTTCCGCGACCCCAGGTGGGGCAGGGGAATGGAGACATGGGGCGAGGACCCCTTCCTGACGGGAACGATGGGAACGGCCTTCATACGCGGTCTCCAGGGAGATGACCCCGTCTACCTCAAGACTGCGGCCTGCGCCAAGCACTTCGCCGTTCACTCCGGTCCGGAGAGGCTGCGACACACCTTCGACGCTTGTCCGTCACGCAAGGACCTCTTCGAGACCTACCTTCCGGCCTTTGAGAAGTGCGTGCGCGAAGGGCATGTCGAGACTGTCATGGGCGCCTACAACCGCGTCTACGGCGAAAGCGCGTCGGCGAGCCGCTTCCTTCTGCATGACCTTCTCCGCGAAGAGTGGGGTTTCACCGGTCATGTCGTCAGCGACTGCGGTGCTGTCTGCGACGTCTGGCGCGGACACAAGATAGTCGAGACGCCGCAGCAGGCCGCCGCCCTTGCAATGAACGCCGGTCTGACCATCGAGTGCGGCAACTGCTTCACGCATCTTGCCACGGCGTTCGTCGAGGGCCTGGTCGACGAGGAGACCATCACCGAGGCCGTCGTGACGCTTATGACGACGCGGTTCCGCCTCGGCATCGCGGCCCCGGACCCTGACTGCCCGTACAACGAGCCTGACATGTCGTGCATCTGCAGCGAAGGCCACCGTTCCCTCGCGCGCAGGATGGCGCGCGAATCGATGGTTCTTTTGAAGAACAACGGCGTATTGCCGCTTGATCCGGAAAAGGGGAAACTGGGCGTTTCGGGCGCGGCCGCGACGGACGCCTACTCTCTTTTCGGCAACTACTACGGCCTTTCGGACCGCTACGTGACCTTCCTCGAAGGCATCGTGTCCGCCGTCCACCCAGGCGTGAGAATAGCCTTCGCCCCAGGCTACCTTTACGGAGGGAGCGCGGACAAGGTCAACGCGCCTGGCTGGGTGGACGTCCAGATCGCCTTTGTCGGCAACACCAACGCCTTCGAGGGCGAGGAGGGGGAGACGATAGCGACGGGCTACGACGATGGCGACCGCTCCGGCATCAAACTGCCGGAAAACCAGCTCGCCTATCTGCGCCGATTCCGCGACCGTCCGGAAGGATGCAAACTCATAACGGTCGTCACCGGCGGCGGCCCCATCGACCTCGCCGAAGTGATGGAGGTAAGCGATGCCGTCATATTCGCCTGGTATGCCGGCGAGGAGGGCGGGAACGCCCTTGCCGACCTGCTCTTCGGCCGCGAGGACTTCTCAGGGCGTCTGCCCATGACCTTCCCTGTCTCGACCGATGTCCTGCCGCCATTCGAGGATTACTCCATGGCCGGCCGCACCTACCGGTACCAGACGGAGGGCATTGCCTTCCCGTTCGGCTACGGTCTTTCATACGCAAGCTTCTCGCATGGTCCGGTAAAGGCGAAAGTCCCGCCAGAAGGCGACGCGACCGTGGAGTTTGAGGTTTCGAACGAAAGCGACCGCGACGGCGTCGCCGTAGTCCAACTCTACGTTTCCACGCCAAATGCCGGCCGGGGACATCCAATCAAGTCGCTGGTCGGCTTTCGCCGCGTTCCGCTGGGCGCGGGCGAAACCGCGTCCGTGGCCTTCGATATCCCGGCCGCGCTTTTGACCGAGGTCCAGGAAGACGGATCGCGCATTCGTCCCGAAGGCAACTTCTCCTTCTCCGTGCAGCTTTGAGGGGGTCTAACCATCAAACGGCATTGCCTACGATGAAAAAGAGGAACTCATGAAACACCGCATTCAGCATTCCGCATTCGCCATTGCGCTGGCGCTGGCGCTGGCCGCGGCCAGCGCCGGCGCCGCACGTCCCGTGGCCCGCTGGGATGTCATTCCCGACCAACGCGTCGCCGGCGTATTCCGCGCGGGTGTGTGCGCCTTCCATGAGGACGGCGTCGTTGTCGAGTTCTCCATCGGCGGCAAGGCCGCGCATGTCGCGGACACGCCGACTCTCAACCCCCGTACAGGTGTCTGGGAATATGTCTTTCCCGTGGACACTTCAAAACTTCCCGACGGCCCAATCGTTCTCGGCGCACATGTCCGCACAGCCGGTGCGAAGCCGGAGGAATACCGCTTGCCGGACCTCCCGCTCTTCGCCAACAACGGCGGCTCGCTGACGGTCAAGGAGACGCTCTGGGTCGACGCCGCAGCCGGCGACGACGCGGCCGACGGTTCGGAGAAGACCCCGTTCAAGACACTCGCCGCCGCGATGAGGCGCATCCCCGTCGGCGGCACAGTCCTTCTTAAGGCGGGCGAATACTCTCTCAACGGTTTCAAGGGCGGTTCTAACCGACCGTACTGGACGACCATCGCGGCTGCGCCAGGCGTCGCCCGCGACGATGTACAGATCGGCCCGGGCCGGCCAAGCACGCAGCGGCTCCGCTTCCGGGGCGTCACGTTCTACTGCGACGCCGAGAAAGGCTACTCTCCCATCCTCTCAGGCGAAAACGGGAAGCACAGCGTCTGGCTCGACGACTGCAAGTGCTACAACCGCAAGGGACGCTGGGCCGCCAACTCCGTCACCTTCGGCAACCGCTATGTCGCCTACGTCACGGGCGGCCTCACGACGGAGATGTGCAATGGTCCGTCCGCGACTCTCATCCGCGACCATGAGGTCCGCAAGATCACCTCCGATGTCTGGACTGGCTCCGACAAACTGGTGGTGAACTGCACCGCGTCCGACGTCAATGGCGGCACGACCGGCGCGCACCCGGACTTTCACCAGTCGCACGCCGTGGATCCGCACTGGGTGCACGATGTGATCCTGTACAACGTCACCGGCTACAAATGCATGTGCCAGGGGCTTTTCGGCGTGCGGCTTCGCGACTCGGCATTCGTCAACGTCGTCTTCGAGCGGACAAAGGAATCGTACTTCTACACGCAGTATTCGGGCCCGATGGAGAACGTGCTCTTCGCGCACGTCACGCTGCTCAACCAGACCTGGGCGTGGCGGAAAAGCTTCACGCCGACCGATGTCCGCGTCATCAACTGCTGCATGAGGGAGATGGCGGAATGGTCGGGGGCCGGCTTGGACGGCTCGGGAAACAAAGGCCTTCTCGTCTCCAACTGCTTCTACTACAATTCCAAGGGCGTCTTCGGTCTCAACGCCCTCTCCGGCGACCCGCTCTTCGCCAACGCCGAGGCCTCCGACTACTCTTTTGCCCCGAATTCGCCAGCGCTCCGCAACTTCCGCCCGCTCAAGTGCGTTCCGGTCGACTTCCGCGGAAAACGATTCCAGTGAACTGGGGCTAGCCGCGGAACGCAGGCTGGCCAATCTTCATCCAACTAGAACGCGCAGCTGAGCGTGGCGAGAAAGGTGCGGCCCGAGGCGGGGTAGTAGTAGGCGCCGCTGAAGTCGGACCAGCCTGCGAAGTCGCAGTAGTCGCGGTCGAAGAGGTTGTCGAGGACAAGCGCCATCTTCCATCCCTCGGCCCACGAGGGCTCGTAGCGGAGGTCGAGGCCGAAGACCGCGTACGAGGCGAGTTCGCCGTTCTCGTTGCCGAAGTCGCCGACCAGCTTCTGCGAGCTGGTGAAGCGGAAGGAGCCGCCGATTTCCAGGTCGTCCCAGAGCCAGACGCCAGCGCCGGCCGCCACGCGGTTGAGCGGGACGCGCGGTACGTCGTTGCCGTCGTACTGCCCCGCCGTGAATTCCGCGCTGACGATGCCGTAGCGGACGTATGCCTCGGCGACCTTGTCGCGTTTCCATGAGAGTCCGGTGTCGAGGCCGATGCGGCGTGTCCGTGACGGGCTGTTGCAGTTGTAGCCGTTCCAGCCCCACGCGCCTTCGCTTGCGTGCGGGTTGAAGAAGATTTCGTCATCCATGAGCATGCCGTAGGCGTCGGCGTCGAAGGTGAGTTCGTCGAGGATCTTCCACTCCGTTCCAATGTCGAGCGAATAGCCGGTCTCCGGCTTCAGGAGCTTGCCGTTTTCAGTGTAGTTCATCTCGTCGCAGAACGGCGAGCGGTGGAAGCGCGTGGCGCGGGCGAAGGTCTTCACGTTCTCCGAGGGACGGTAGACGAGGCCGACTTCCGCGTCGCCCATCCAGTCCTCGCTGTCCGTGTCGTCGAGTCCCTGGTAGTGCGTCCAGCGGTTGCGGATGGTCTCGCCGCGCGCGCCGGCAATCGCGGCAAGATTGTCCGTGAGCCAGTATTCCTCGTGCGCGAAGAGGGCGGCGCGGAAGCGGTCGAAGTGGTAGCGCGGGCTGTTGTAGCCGGAGCGGTCCCTGATGTTGTCGCGGTCGTAGCGCAGGTCGAGACCCAGCGTGAACTTGCTTTGGGCGCCGAAGACATCACCTTCGTTCACGTAGCGGGGGGAGAGGGCGACGCCGTAGATGTCGTAGTCGTTGTCGTAGCCGTAGTCGCCCCAGAAGGCATGGCGGTGCTGCTGCGAGAAGGCGCCGTCGAAGTAGAGCCACTGGTCTCCTTCCATGCGGAATTTAGAGTCGAGTCCGAGTCCGTAGTTCCAGATGCGGTTCCAGTCGTTGAGGTGCGCGGCGGCCTTGCGGTCTTCCTTCCACTGCTCATAGGAGAGCGCGCCGGGGAGCTCGTAGAAGGCGTTCTGGTAGTGGGCGTGGATGGCGAGCGTCGATTCGTCGTCGTAGTTCTGGCGGACGGATGCGTCGGCCGTGTGCATGTCGTAGCCGCTGCGGCTTCTGTAGCCGTCCGAGCGGAGGTAGTCGTATGCGCCCGCATACTGGACGCCCTTTTCTTCGTCGCCGCCTTTGGCGGAGATGTTCGCGCCGAACGTACCCTGCGAGCCGCCGCTGGCCGAGACGCGCGTTTTGCTTTCGTAGTCGCGAGAGTCGGTCGAGACGTTGACCACGCCTCCCACGGCGCCGTCGCCGTAGAGGACGGGGCTCGGCCCGCGCAGGACCTCGACGCGCTCGACGTTGGCCAGGGGGACGCGCATCAGGTTTGGCGCGACCATGTCGACGTTGTTCAGCTCCTCGCCGTCGACAACGACCTTGACGCGGCCGAATGCGCTCTCGCCGAAGCCGCGCATGGCGATTTCGGACTGGATGGGATTCGAGTTGAGGCGATGGATGTCGATTCCGGCCTTCTTCTCAAGCAGGTCGGGCAGGTCGCGCGCGCCGCTTGCGGCAATTTCCTCGGCGTCGAACGTCTGGACTGCGACTGGCATGTCGGCCTTGTCGTCCTCGATGCGCGAGGCGTAGACGGTGATTCTAATCGGTTCGGCAACTTCGGCCTGTGCGGCGAGGCAGAGTCCCGACACGAGGAAAAACAGTGGCTTCTTCATTCTTTCTTGAACTCCTTGACTGGGAAAACAACTTAAATAGTATACCATCAGGAAAAAACGTGGGCTTTGTTCTTGCGGGCGGCAAGGGCATTTGGTATCATTGAATCATGGAATACGTACCTTTTGATCTCGCCCAACTGGGCTGCGCGCATGCCTTCGCGGACGCGGTGTGGAAAGACGAACTCCACACGCGGAGCGACTTCACCTTTTTCGGCGTCCCGTTCCGCCTCATGGCGCCGGAACACACGGCCGACGCGCCGTTCCAACTGGAACTTCCGGCCGGCCCCTGGGCCGAGGCCGCGCTGCTCTTCGCGGTCGACGAGGCAAATCCGCTTGCCCTTCAGTTCGCCACAATTCGCCTGACGGTTGGGAACGTCGCCGGCGAGGTGACGCTTGACCTCCGCTCGGGCGATGGTCCGACATGCGCTCCGGAAATCGGCCGCATCCTGCGCGGACCGAGCGGCACGCTCCACTATCCCGTCCGCTTCGCCCGCCTCCCGCTCCATCCCGCGGCCGTCGCCGCAGCGGCCGAGGGCGGTCCCGCCACAATCGAGTTCCTTGGCGCCGCCGGACGCCAATGCGCATTCACCGTGGCCGCTCTCACGCTCGTCAAGCGCGCGCCACTCCTCGAACTGCCGGATGGCTTTACACTGTCGTGCCGCGTCGACCTCGACGGCGCGAAGGACGGCGAACTTCTCTATGAGGCAGAGGGCGCGCTCCGGCTCTACGTCCGCGACCCAAAGGCGAACCCCGCGCCCACAGAATACGACGAACGCTACGGCAACTATTTCAACTTCCCTCTTCCCGACGGCTCCTGCCCGGTGCTTGAGGCGTTTTTGCCAGGGCCTGCCGGGCGCATCGGGATTCCCTTTGGCGCTTTGGAACGGCCCAATGGCAAGCATGACCTCCGCATCGTCTGGAACGGGACATACTTCACCCTCGACGTCGACGGACACCGCGACGAGGACTTTCCCTACAGCCAGCTCCTCTGGCCGAAGGACGACAAGGGCGAAGTCAAATCCAAGCGCATCACGGATTTCGCCTTCTCGTTCAGCGCGCCGAAGGGACCCGTCGCCCCGCCGGCGGGCGTCACGCTCCAGAACGGCTTCCACGCCATGTACTGGAATCCGCGAGGCCACAACCAGTGGCTTGGCGACGTCGTGACCTGCGAGTGGGATGGTCGCCTCCACGTCTTCTACCTCATCGACCGCCGCCACCACAACTCCAAGGGCGGACGCGGCGGCCACTGGTTCGAGCATCTTGTCACGGACGATCTTGTCTCGTGGCGCGAACTTCCGCCGGCAGTGACGATGGACGTCAACTCCGAGTACATCGGCACCGGCACGCCATTCCGCCTTGGCGACAAGTACTGCCTCGCATACGGTCTTCATACTTTGAGACACTGCGATGCGGCGGAAATCAAGCGACGGGGCCTGCCATTTGGCGGCACTTACGCCATGAGCGACGACGGCGTCCACTTCGTGAAGTCGAATCTCGTCTTCACGCCCGACCAGAATCCGTCGGTCTACAACCGCCCCGACGGACTCCTCGGCATGGGATGCAGGTCGACGCTCGAGAAAGCGCCATCAATTGAAGGTCCGTGGACTACGGACGTCGAGAACGCGCATGTCTTCGGCGACTGCCCGTGCCCGTTCGAGTGGAACGGCTGGCACTACATCATCCAGGGCTTCTGCACGATGGCGCGCTCGACGTCGGGATTGAACGGCACGTACACGGACGAAGTGCTCGCCGGTTACGACATCTACGAGGGACTGTCAGTTCCCATGGTGGCGACCTGGAAGGGGAACCGCCGGTTCCTCATCGGATGGATCAACCACCGCTATGGCTGGGGGGGCTGGCTCTGCATGCGCGAGCTCATCCAGTACCCTGACGGACATCTCGGCACAAAATGGATTCCGGAGGTGCCAATGCCGGTCGAGCCGCTTGTCTTCGAGGGCCGTCCGAACGAGACGCTGACACTCCAGTTCCACACCGACGACCCCAAGGGCGCCGATTTCGCCTTCATCCTCGACGCGGCCGCTGGAAAGGCGCGCTTTGTCGAAAGGGCAGGGGACGGAAACTACCCCGATCTGCCGACGTTGAGCGAGATGGCAAACGGCAACGAGGCCAAGTACGGTGCGGAGCGGATTCGCGCGGGACGCAAGTACCGTCCCGACGAAGCGGGCGACTTCGCCATCGGCAACATCCGCGGGCTCAACGGTCCGTTCCAGGTTCGCGTGGAGAACTACTTCGACAAGAAGGCCGACATCTCGCTGGTCGATGTCGAAATCGCCGGTCAGCGCACGATGGTCACCCGCCGCTTCGGGCGGTACGGGATGGTTTGACGGTTTGACGGGAAGACGGGAAGACGAGAAGTAGTTGCTTTGGCAACTACTTCTCGTCTTCCTTCTTCTTCTCGTCAGCCTTTGCCGAAGTCACGGAGTTGGTCGTCGCCGGAACGGCGTTCGTTGCCACGGGGACGGAGTTGGTTTCCGATTTGGATGCGCTGGTTGCCGTTTTAACTGAGTTCGTCGCGATTGGAGCGGAGTTCGTGGCGACCGGAACGGAGTTTGTAGCGGACAGCAGAATCGTGTTGGTGGCGTTGAGTTCGCGGGCAAGGGCGGCGGGGCCGCCGAGGACGATGACCTGCGGCTTGGCGGACGGAATGTCCGTGCCGGGCGTCCAGAGGTCGTAGTCCTGGATGTTGACCTGCCACGATTGCTCGCTTGGCTGGAAGAGGAGCGAGCCGCGCTGGATTTCGCGGATGGTGGTAACTGTCTGGCTGGGTTGTTCGGGCTTCTTGTCGGAGAAGATGGGCAACTCACGCTGGATTACGATGAGGTTCGCCGAGGTTGTTTCAAGAAGCTTGGTGGTCTTTTCGAACCAGTCGTCATCCGGCATTGTGCGAACCAAAAGGACAAGTCCTGCAAGATGGTGTTCCTGGATAATGCGGATCAGCGTGTCGGGGTTGACATCGGAGTAGTAGTCCAGGGAGACGGACGGCATGAGGCGTAGGCGGTGGTACGAGCAGTACATGCGGAAGGGCATGAAGTCGGCAAGGGGGGTTGTCAGCACGGTCCCGTCCGGCGCCTGTTCGAAGAGGACTGGCGAGATGGCCGAAAGGTGGCGCATCTTTGGGCGGAGGCTGTCGAGTGCGTTGGCGATTTTTTCGGGTTTGTACTCGCGCATCAGGATGATTCCCGGACTGAGGGGACCGGCCGCAATGAGTCCGATGCGCGCGCGGGCGCTGCCGAGTTCGGGCGAGTAGGGGGCTATGCTCCACCAGCCGTAGGCGATGTCCCGGGGGATCATGAGCGGGGCCGTGAACATCGGGCGGCCGTCGACGTAGCCCATCGCGCCGTCGCCGCGTATCTCAAGGCGGAGGACGATGTCGCCGGACGGGCGGATCCACGAGGTGCTGTCGCCAGTGCGGATTTCACCGTTTTTCCATGACTGGATGCGGATGTGTCCGTCGTCATTGAACCCGAATCGGATCATCGCGTAGGTGGAGCGGCGGGCGTACAGCCAGAATGCGCCCACAGATTCGCCGAGGTGGACCTCGATGAAGCCGTCTCGGAGAAGTTCGGATTTGCGGAGGCGCAGAAACGCCTCGGCCATGTCGGCGGCGGCCTGCAGGTTGTAGGCTCCGGCAATCGTTGCAAGGGTCGTGCCCTTGGCCTCCCAGTTGTCTGAGAGACGAGAGGCGTCGAAGCGCTCGGTGGTGGGGGTCATGAGCGGGAGGAAATCATTGTAGAGGGTGCGGACGGCCTCGGAAGACGATGTGGTGGCCGCTTCGCGGATGAAGTCGAAGAAGACGCTGGACTCCGGCATCGTGAGGATTTCGGAGGAGGCGATGTCATGTCCGAAGCCGAGAAGCCGCGATGGGCCGCCGCGGCCGATTTTGAGGAGCTCGTGCATGTTCTGGTAGCGTTCCTCCGGAGTGTCAAGTAGCGAATGGAGCGCGAGTCGGCTGTTGATGTCGTTTCCGTGGCGGGAAATGAGCTTTGACAGGATTTCGCGTCCGGCGCTGCGCTTGCCGCGGCGTTCGAGCCAGTTCGCCTGGGCGACGGCGATTTTTGCGTCGTCGGGGAAGGCGCGCGCATAGGTGTCGATAAGATCTGCCGCCTTTTCTATCTTGCCGCTTGTTTCAAGAAGACGCGCGCATTCGAGCATGAGTTCGACCTGGCCGGGATTGAGGCGGAGGGCGACATTGTAGGCTTCGATGGCGCGAGGGACGTCCGGCATGCGGGCGAATGCGTTGCCGAGGAATGCCCAGGCCTCTGGATTGCCGGTGTCGACATCGCGCCAGCGAGTCCAGTAGTTGGTGGCCGCGGGGTAGTCGCCCGTGGCGTAGGCGGCGAGTCCCTTGCGGCGGAGGGATTCGACTTCTGGCAGGGCGTCGACCTCCGTCCCGTCGTAGTCAGAAAGCTGGAAGAAGAGGGAGATGTCGTCCTCGGAAGTCGGCGGATGAATTGAGATGCGGCCGAGGACATAGCGGCGGTCGACTCCGGGCGGAACTCCATCGCCGCCGTCTATCAGGAGTTTGTCGGGCCCGAACTGCAGGGAACTGCCGACCGAGGCGAGGTGTGCGACTGAGGATGGGAAGCGCACGGCCAGGCCGAGATGGTGGGTGTTGAGGAGCATGTCCAGTTCGTCGAGCCAGCTCTTAAGAAGCGGTAGACGTTCGGAAGGGAAGTCACCTGCGTCGACGAGAAGGCCGTCGAAACTTTCGTCGTTAAGCTGGCGGATGATATCGGATTTGTCGACAGTGGTCAACGGTGCCTCGGCATGAAGCGCGAGCATCGGAAAGACGCGGCAGTGGTTGTTGTCCGCGATCTTGCGCAAAGTGGCGGAGTCGAGGGCCGGGAAGGCGATGGGCGCCGAGGGGTTTACATCGAGCCACGGCGGGGAAATCAGCGTGTAGCGGAAGGCGCTTTTATTGAGTTGCCGGACAAGGTAGGCCGGATCGCGGCTGAGCGAGACAGGCCACGAAACGACATTGTCGATTCGCGGACGGACGTAGGATTCGCGGATGTGGCTCTGGGCAAGGCCGGGATCATCGCCCTGGACGCTGATGCCGATGAGACCGGGCGAGAGTTCGGATCCGGGCAGCCGCTTGAGATGCACCGGGCCGCCGAATAGCATGTCGTTGTCAAACCGTACGTAGATAAGGTCTCCGCGAAGCGTGATGAAGAAGTTGTGCGCTGTGCGGAAGTCTGTTTCGGAGCGGATGATGTCGGAGGCGATTATTTCGGAAGGTTCGCCGGGGAGGCACTGGCCGACTGTCGCGCGGCCGCCTTCTGTGACCGCCACCTTGGTCCAGTCATCGTCTGACCGGTAGCGCAGGTAGATGTGGAATTCGCCGCGAATCAGCTCGAACCGCGTTTCGAAGGTGGCGTCGATGATCTGGCTGCTTCCGGAGAGCCAGGCGCGTGCGCCAACGGTGGCGTCGGAGTCGGAGAAGCGCTGGTCGGCGGCCGGCTTTGCGCGCAGTGTGAAGGCTTCCTCTTCGCGGTCGAGCAGGCCCCAGTCGGAGACCCATCGCGAAATCTCAACCGGCTTGTCGCCGAACTTGTCGGCTGTCTTGAAAGGCCAGGCGCTGTTGAGGAGCGCCAGAAGCTCTTCAGACGTCATGTCCGGCGCAATGGTCGTGCGGTTAAGCCGGCGGGGATCGGCGGTCGCCTCGTTGAGGGCCTGGTTGTTGAGGATGAACCCGAGCTTGTAGTGCCGTGCGACGGCCTCGAGATTGGCTTCGCGAAGGAGACGGTTGCTTTGCTCGTACTGGCCGTAGTTGCCGAGGGGGAAGAAGAAGGCGAGGGGTTTGGTCTGAAGCTTGCCTTCGAATACGGCAATCGCCGCATTGTGGTCATTTTCGATGCGTTCCTTGAAGTCCGCCATGCTTTCGTATCGCATGTCCTGCCCGTTCCACTTGAGCGAGGAGAAGAAGGCGGCCTTGCGGCCCTGGGGTGAGACCGTGATGAACTCCGTGCCTTCATGCGACTCGGATGCGAGATCCCAGCGGGCGTCCATGGCCATGGTTTTGAGGTAGGGACGGAGGATGACGTCGCTGTCCTTGGATTCGACCTTTTTTGTGACGACGCCCATGACGGCGCGCCAGTTGAGTTCCTCGAGAATCGGACGCGTTTCGAAGTATGTGCTCTTGCGCATGTTCTCAAAGGTGAGCAGGATGGCTTTTTCCGGAAGGAGCTTCTTGTCGTAGTAGAAGTCGCAGATGTCCTTTAGTCCGATGGGGTGGTAGCCGGCGCCTATCAGCGCCATGAGATGCGAACGGAATGCCTCTACGGATATGTACCGGCCCGAAGGGTCGGGGAGCCGCGACACACCCTCGTAGGAGATGGCAAGGAAGCAGTCGGCATTGCGCGGTATTTCCTTGTCCTGCTCCAATTGGCGGTTGCGAATCTTCCATGAGAAGCGCGAAATCGGTCCCCAAAGCGCCACTACAAGGCAGACGAGGCCGATTAGGCCAAGCCAGGCGTAGATGTTGCTGTCCTTCGCCATCGCGACGGGGCGCTTCCAGTTCGACGTCTTGTTGAACTCGTCGGCATTCGCCTGCTGTTCCGGCTTCCCGTTCTCTTTTTCGGTATCGCTCATAAGTTCCTGGTTCCTAGTTCCTGGTTCCTGGTTCTTGGTTCCTAGTTCCTGGTTCCTGGTTCTTGGTTCCTGGTTCTTGGTTCCTAGTTCAAGTCCACTTGTCACTCGTCACTCGTCACTACCCTCTTGTGCCCCATTTTTTCCCGCTGATGGTGCAGAGGGCCCAGTAAATCTGCCAGCTGAAGAAGACGATGTACGAGATAGTGAATGCGAAGCCGGCCTTCCACCACCTTCGCCCGGTCGTCGCGAGGAAGTGGAGGGACCAGACGGCCGTGATGGACATAACGCCGATGATGAATGTGCGTGGCACCAGAAGCGCCTGCGTAAGGGCGTAGATGGTCATGTTGACATTGCCAGGCTCTAGATTCGCCGGCATCACCGCGCCTGTCTTCCAGGCCAGGTATACGATGTAGAGAATGACCAAGGCCCTCGCCGTCCACAGGCGTACGCCACGCATGGGGGATGTGAACCACGCGGCGCCTACGATTACAACGCCAATGGTGCACAGGAATGTGGCTGACTTTGCAAGGGCCCAGAGGAACGATGGCGAAAGCGTGGCGAAGAGCACGGAAGTGTCGGAAAAGGCGGCTACGGCCTTCCAGATGAAAAAGCCGAATCCGGCGGCCATGAGAATGTAGCCCGGGATCGGGTTCCAGTATTTACCCTGTTCTCCTTTTCGCAGTTCGACGGATCCGCGGCGGGCGAACCAGAGAGCTGCGATTGACAGACCTAGCCCGAGTAGCGCCTCCGGCGTGAGTATGGCTTTGAATATCGAGTAGTCAAGCTTGTCGTCCAGCGAGCCCATGAAGCCGTTCTTCAGGTGGGAGCCTTGAAGCAGCGCCTGCGTCCTTCCCGCGGTCCATGCCCTGAAGTTCGCATCGTAGGCGGGTCTGGCGTCGAGGTAGGCTTTTACCGGAATGTATACCAGCGCCTGCAGCATGACGAAGGGTTCCACGAGCGGCATCCACATCATGGCGTACCAGGAGAGAGCGGGGATGGGATGCTTGCGCCAGATGAATTTGCCGGTCTTCCATATCTCGCGGAGATACGAGCGCTCCCAGCGTGCTTGCTGCTTGACGTACTGCTTCCAATTTTCAGGGCAGATTGTCGTCGCAAGGGCCTGGTCGTCGTATTTGATCTGGTAGTCGCGGAGGATCTGGTTCGTGAGCGAACGATCATCGGCGAAGTTGCCGTGTTTGCCGAGGACGGTCGCGTTTATCCACTTGTCCATCACGGCCAGCACGCATGTGCGCCTGTAGGCCGAAAAGCATCCGGGAAGGCAGCTGACCACGCCGAAAACGCTTTCGGCGGCCTTCATGATCTTGTACGAGAAGTAGTAGCGCACGTCCTGGAGGCGCGTAAGCGTGTTGACGTCTGCGTTTTCTATGTCGCAGTGGCCGGAGATTCCCCCGACGGTTGGGTCGATGAACCCCTGCATGAGCTTGTGGAGCGATCCGGGGAAGACGAAGGTGTCCGAGTCTACGCAAACCATGAATTCGCCTCGGGCGAGGAAAGTACCCACGCCCCAGCCATGGCAGAGTCCTCGATTTTCCTCGAAGTCGACGACTACGAGGTGCGGGTGGCGCGTCTGCGCCGCGAGCATGTGGTCGAGGGAGTCGTCCTTGGAGCCGTCATTTACGCAGACGACCTCCAGCTTGGATTCCGGGTAGCCAGATGAGAAAATGCGCTCAATCGTCTTTCGGATGGCCTCGCCTTCCTTGTAGCACGGGACTAGGACGGTCACCGTCGGCTCGAAGCCCACGTCGGGAGGCGCTCGGTAGAAGGCCGCGAAGATGAAGCGCGTGATGACGAACAGGCCCGCGACAATCGAGTAGGAGGCGATGAACCAGTGCTTGTACCAGAAGTCTGTCAGGGAGCGCAGCTGCTCTTCGACGGCCCATCCGAGAATCGCTACGGCGATTGCACCGAGAATGTACGCGATTATTATGTGCGGCCGATGGTAGATGTCGTGGATGCGCTGGTCGACTTCTTCTTTAGTAGGTGGCTCAACGGCATCCGCGAGAGGCTGGTATTCCTCGGTTTGGTCCAGCGCGCGGCTGCAGTACGGACAGACGGTCGGCGGCTCGGTGCCGTGAGATCTTACGGAGATGAGGCAATGCGGGCAGCGGCTCTTGTGTATGTGGACGAACTCCCCGCTGCCGGGGGGAGGGGGAGGCGGAGGCGGCGGGGCCGGTCTTGCCTCCACGTCTGATGGGTCGTCGGACGGGTGCGAATGTGGCGGCTTGTATGGGACGAAGAGCGCCATTAGTGGTAAGCCTCCAGTATTTCTAGCAATGAGTCATTCAGGGTGAAGAAGACCACGCCGGGGCAGTCGGAGCGGATTGATTCAATGGCTTCGGCGGCGGCTGTAGGCGCATCGGTCTGGCTCTCATCCGCGCCGGTTCCGATGCCAGGGAGAATGCGGTCGGCGGGGGCGACGGCCAGGCAGGATGTGAGCTGGGATTTGAACTCGGCCGGCGACTCGGTGTAGATCATTGGACAGACATAGTCGACGAGACCCTCGCGCACCCATGCTGGCCAGTCCTGGTTGCGGCGCGCGGCTGATTCCGGGGTTGGAAAGACCGCTGCGGAGAAGACTACGTTGGAGTTGGCGGCGCGGACGGCCTTTGAGGCCTTGCGGACGAAATCGGTTATTGCGGCCGTCGTCTCGGGCGACTGGGGCGTGGCGTCACTTGTGCGGGCGTAGTCGATGTGGACTCCGTCGACCCCGCGCTTGGCCATTTCAGCTAGACGGGCTACGACAAGGTCGTGGTTCTTGGGAAGGGCGGGGTCCAGCCAGTTGGGATTGGACGCGGAAAGGCGATTCTCGCGCGCCAGTTTGGCACGCTCCTCCTCGGAGACGCCATCCAGCGTGAAGCAGGTGGCCCAGGCGTGGATTTTCAGCCCTGCGGCGCGTCCCTCGACGGCTAGATCCTCGATGTCGTATTTCTTGCTTCCCGCGCCGTTTTCCGGGAAGGGACGCTTGTGTTCGTGGGCCGTCTGCCAATGCATGAAGAGCGTGTCGAGCCCAAGCTCGCGCAGACGCCCGAAACCTTCGACGGGCAATTCAGCCGTGTTTACCCACGCGGCGCAGGTCTTGCCTTCTAGGCAGGACAATGTTTGACGGTTTGACGGTTTTACGGTTTGACGGTTGTTTCCCGTTCCCTGTTCCCTGTTCCCTGTTCCCTCGCTTGCGGCCGCAAGCGAGGGAACAAGATTGGTGGCTATGGTGTAGATGAGATCGGCGGCCGCCGGATAGGCGCGCGGCGGGACGTGGGCGAACCAGGCTCCAGATGGGGAGAGGGCGATGGCCGGGCTTGCGACAGGGCGGTTGAAGGCGGCGACCCATGTCGCGACCTTGCGGGCGCCGTCGCTCTGTAGCGGCCGTGGCGCGATAATGCCTTCAGTGAAGTGCGGGATGCGGCGCGCGTGGCCGAAGAGGGGCGATGCGTCAATGGCCGTGTAGGCGCGGGTGCCAGTCGACCGCCAGGGGCCAGGCTCGACGCCGAGCAGCTTGCCAAGTTCCTTGTCCGCGTTGAAGAAGACGATGAGTTTGCCGCCGGCTTGAACGAAGGCCTTTATGCGGCCGAGTTCGTGTACGGAGAGGCGAGGGGAGTAAGGCAAAAGGGCGAGGTCGCAGGCGCGGGTCGGCTTGGTTCCGCATTTTCCAAGGAGCGAGGCGCAGTCGTCGGACACGAAGTCATACGGCAGGGCGGACTTGTCGAGAAGCCTGGCGCAGCGGTTGGCGAGGTCGTTTGCCAGGCCTGCGTCGCCGGGGGCGGTGAGGTCTGTTGACCGGACGATCGCGATGCGGGCCGGAGCGTCGAACGTCGCCTCTGCTAGTTCGATGGGCTCGTCGAAGTCGGCGTTCTTCCACGCGGAGACTCGAATGACCTCCGCCTTGGCGATTGGTTCGGGGGTGCCTTCCGGCGCGAATGCGGAAAACTGTATCCGTACAGGAAGCCCGTCGCAGAAGGCGTCGGTTGAAGAACCGAGTTCGGCGCTGTGCCACCCCTCGCCTGATTTAAGGTGAATCGTCACGGCGCGGACTTTTCCACGTGGAAGCGGAGATGCCAGACGGACGCGGAGGGACGTGGAGTTGTCCGCTGGCCGCGATGGGATGAAAGCGAAATCGCGATAGGTGCGGCCCTCGTCTGCGATTGCGTCTCCTAACGCGCGCGCTACGTCCGCGCGCGTATGCGAAACGCCAAATGACGCTAGCAAAGCTAGCGCCTGAATGAGCGTTGTCAGAATGTGCGGGCGGCTTTTCACGTCAGTTCCACTTGTAGATTTGCTCAGGCGGCGTTGGGGCGGGTGGCGCGGCCTGTCTCGAGATCTTGTCGGAAGATGCGGCGGGAGCAGGCGCGGCTTGCGCGGCGGCAGGGGCGGCCGCTGGCGGCGCAGGTGGGGGTTGAGGTTTTTCGTCCGATGGCGGGGGCGCCATCGGAATCGGCGCGCCGTTTGGGAACGGGTTGTGAAACTCCACACCCGAATCCTGCCCGACATGGGACTGTTCAAGGCTTTTGGCGGCCGAGGCGTTCTTGCTGGCTTTCTGCGAGAGCCACTTGTAGACCGCGATCGATATGAAGAAAAGGGCCAGCCCCCCGGCAATGTACTGTATGTTGGGAATGAACATGGCGGGTTTTCCTATTGCTTGGATTCCTGCGGCAGGAGGCAGGTGTCGATAGCCGCCAGTCGGATGAGTTCCGGCGTGATGGAGCTGGCCCGGCTGGCGAAGCCTAGCATCAAGGCTGTGTCGCAGAGGTTGTTGATGTTTCTTGGAATGCCGCCGGCGTATGTGTGGACGGCCTTCAGGGCTTCAAGCGAGAACGACCAGATGTCACCCCCGGCGGAGCGCATGTGGTGCTGGACGTACTCAAGGGTCTGCCGTTCGTCGAGCGGGGTGAGGGCCCATGAAAGCTGGACGCGTCGCTGGAGCGATTCGTAGTTGCGGACGCTCACCGCGAGTTGCGGGGTGCCGGAGAGAATCGTCGTGAAGAGATTCTTGTTGCCCTTGGAAGTCTCTATCATGAGATTGCAAAGGAAGTGGACGAGATAGAGACCGTCCTTTTCCGTGAGGTATTGCGCCTCGTCGATGAGAAGGATATGGCGCGTCAGCGGGCGGCGTTCCGTCTCCATGCAGCGGGCCCGCATGAGCATGAGCGCGTCGGCAAGTGTCTCCGCGTTGCCCTTGATGTCGAGGCGCTGGAGGATGTGGCGCGCCATCGGCAGGCTTCCATCCGGTATCGCGTCGAAACGGATGAGCGGGAGATTGAGGGACTTTGTACGCCGCACGAGGCAGGAGAGAAGATAGGTTTTCCCTACGCCGTATGGCCCCGTAAGCATGCCGGCGGTGCGCTCCTGGTCGATGAGATAGTAAAGGCGCGCCACGCCCTCCTGCAGCTGTGGTGACGGATAGAGAAGGGCTTCATTGTCGACGTTCAGAAAGGGGGATTCCCTCAGATTCCAATAGGCGGTGTACATTTTCAGCGGATCACAGAAGAAAACTGTATGCCCGAGTCAATAGGCGGGGGCTGATTTGTGGGCTCGGGTCTTGCAGCGGGTTGGCCATCGTGCTGGAATTCGGGCATGTCGATGACGCTTGCGAAGGAGAAGCCGTCCTCGGCGCCTGAAGCCGCGGCATTGGCCGAAGGTCGCATCTCCAATTCGGCTGTTTGCTTTTGGGTTTCAGCTTGTGGCTTCTGGCCGCTGGCCGCTGGCTGCTGGCTGACGGCTGCTGCCTTGTGGCCATCGGGCTTTGGTTCACCGGGGCTGGTGGCGCCCGCCGCGGCCGCGCCGTCTCCTGCAAAGGTTGCAAGACCGCCCGCAAGGAACGGGCGAAATGCCGGGGAGGCATTTCGCCCGTGGGCTGCGGCCGCGTGGTTGGAGGATGCGAAAGCCTCGAGATCGCTCAACGTCTTGGCCTTTGGGGCGTCGGGCGAGTCGAAGCCTACCCCGGGTGTGAGGTCGAGGGCGAACTTCTGCGGAAGTTTCCTGGCCGCCCCCTGCAAGCCCTGGTACTTGGTCACCTGCATGGTGAATTCAGCGCCGAAGTTCTTGGACGAAATCTCAATGTTGATCGGGCAGACCTCGCGCAGGACGGTCGCCAGGCTGAGGGCGGCGGCGGAAGCCGGCTCCGGAAGAAGCAGGAGCGATGTGAGGCCGAGGCCGTCCAGCGTGGAGAAGAAGGTGTCGACGTGCTCCTGCATCCCTTCAAGCGGCTGAACCGCCGTCCATGGGACGATTGAGTCGAAAATCGCGTAAGTGACCCCATTGGCCTTGACCAATTTGCTGAGCTCGTCCAGCGCCTGCGGGAATGGCAGGGGGGCGTAAGGTCCCGTGCCGGAACGCTCCATGCTGGAATACGGGCAGATAAGCAGCTGCCGGCTTTCAACGGCCTCTTCGAGGTTGAGGGTGTCGGTTGGAACGGCGCGTATCACTTCCTCCGCGTTTTTCGCCGTGAAAAGCACGACGCGGTCACCCACGCGGAGCGTCTTGACCATGAGTTGCGTGGCTACGACGAACTTGCCGCTTTTGCGGCGGCCGCAGAGAATCGTCGGCTTGTGCAGGTATATGCCGCCGAACGCCTGGTCGAAGACCGTTATTCCCAATTTCGTCGTGTTGGGAGCTGTCGACATGATCGCCTCCGCCTCACTGATCCGTTCCGCCGTCCTGCGCCCGGGTCTGCGTCATGTTGACCGCGGTGCCCACGATGTCCGCGACGTTGCCCGAGGCGTCGAGGATGGCGTTGAAGACAACCGAGAAGCTCTGCCCGCCGATGAAAAGCGGAACAGGGCGCTGGATGCGGTGCGTCAGAAGTTCCGAAACGCCGGCGAGGATGGCGGCGTAGTCGGCGGGCTTGAAGATTTCCGCGAGCGTCATGTTGGCCGGTGAAGGCGGGACGCCGGGAATTTGCGTGAAGGGGGCGTTGCTGTATTTCACACGCATTGTCGCGTTCTCGAAGACGAAGACGGCCTGGGGAAGCGAGTCGAGGATGGCGGTGTAGTAGGAGGAGGTTTGATCGGGCGTCGGCGCCTGTCGGCGAAGCTCGTTCATGTGGGCGAAGAAGTCCACGTAGTGCTTGACGCGGTTGAGCAGAAGATCGCCGTTGAATGGCTTTTCGATGATGTCTATCGCGCCGGCGTCATAACAGGCGATTTTCCCGGCGGTGTCGGATATGGCGGTTACGGCTATTACGGGGATCTGGTCGACGAGGTCGTGCTGACGCATGAAGTCGAGCACCTTGATGCCGTCGACGACTGGCATGAGGAGGTCGAGCAGGATGCATGAGACGTCTGTCGAACCGGATTCGAGAATGTTTATTACTTCAAGGCCGTTCTTGGCCTGGATGACGTTGTAGCGCTTGCCGAGCAGCGAAACAAGGAGCTTGCGGCCGACGTCGACGTCGTCCGCCACGATAATCGAGGCCCGCTGGTCCTCGGGCAATATGGGTATCTCTGCCATTTTCGCTCCTTAAAGCTGGTGCCCCGAGCGCGATTCGAACGCGCGACCCACGGCTTAGAAGGCCGTTGCTCTATCCAGCTGAGCTACCAGGGCGCAAAATAATACATCATAATTATAGCACTTTGCTCCAGCGTGCGCACAAAAAAG
>JAEEGG010005051.1_pt1 | contig 31623 bp, 30 predicted proteins | sample 9134161 | NCBI WGS metagenome assembly JAEEGG01 (sample SAMN16246543, study PRJNA631951) | gut metagenome | biome: gut microbiome; feature: rumen; material: CR-attached | host: Bos | place: Iran: Karaj | collected 2018-10
CTGAGAAGTCAGCTACGTATATTAAGACGATTAATAATCAGATGGCAGCTTTGTTCAATTATGCAGTCAGATATTATGATCTTGGTTCTAATCCGTGTTCAAAAGCAGGAACTGTGGGTAAATCTAAAGCAGATGAAATGAACATTTGGACCTTGGAAGAATTCACAGCATTCCTTGATGCGATCATAGATAAACCGCAATCATATATGGCCTTTATGCTTCTGTTCTGGACCGGTATGCGCGTTGGAGAACTTCTTGCTCTGACACCAGCTGATATAGATAGCGAAAACCGTGTTATCAGGATCACAAAGTCATATCAGCGGCTCAAAAAGGAAGATCTCATTACTGAACCCAAGACCGAGTGCAGCCGTAGAAAGATAACGATCCCGGAGTTTTTAGTCCCGTATATCATGGACTATGAGAGCCGAATCTATGGACTTAAGAAGAATGAACGTCTTTTCCCTTTCACCAAAGGGTTTCTTGAGCATGAGATGAAGCGTGGAGTCAAGCTTTCGGGTGTAAAAAGGATCAGAATACACGATCTGCGTCATAGCCATGCAAGCCTTCTGATATCGATGGGATTCGGAGTTAAAGATATCCAAAGCCGGTTAGGACATCAAAAGTCTTCAACAACACTGGATACGTATTCACATCTGTATCCTGATTCACAGGCTAAGTTGGCATCTAAGCTTAACGATTTCTATAGAGGAGGCAGCGATGAAAAAGAAGAAGACTGATCATAACCGGTTAAGGAGCAGATCGATCACTTTCAGGCTGACACCTGAAGAAGAAGTCAGGATAAGGGAAAGGATCAATGTTCTTGGAATCCCGATGCAGGAGTTCTTCCTGAACGCATTTACCGATACAAAGATAAACTTCGTGTGGGGAATGTTCGAAAGCGAGAGACTTGCTGTTGAGATCAAGAAGCTGAGCACGGCTCTTGAAGACATCGAACCGGATAATATTTCAGATGATTTATTGAGGTGTCGGATCTGCCTTGAAGAAATAGAAGATATCCTTAAGCGTGGCCACCAACTTCCGGAGGATCCGCTTTAGAAGATGATAACAACTAAAAACGTCATAAGAGTTTTCGATTCCTGTTATCAGGGAAACGAAACTCTTTTTTATTGCAAAAACATTAAGCAAGGAGGCAGAAAATGAATATAACAAACCTATCGGCTTCCTATGATGTTGATCTGGCACAGAAAGTCGGAGTAATTGCTGCGGTTCTCTATAACAAACTAACCTATCTCTCACAATTTACCGATCGTAAGGACAGTTATTGTTGGAGGACGGCAGAAGAGTTTGAAAGAGAACTCGGAATATCACGTAAACAGCAGGAAAATGCAATCAAGAAACTTGAGGAAGCAGGGCTGATTAAGACTAAAAACACCTATATCAAAAATACCAAAGTCAAATGTAAGCATTTCCTGGTTCTTTCTGATTGCGCGAAAAGGGAAGATGTAAATTCTACAAAATGTGGAATTCAGAAATCGACAGAAGGTTCAGATCAGATTTCTACAAAACGGGAAGACCTATATTTAAAAGATATTCATAAGGAATATTCAAATAATAAAAGTCAAACAGAAAAAGAAACGCCGTGTGTACCGCCTGAGATAAGAGAACTTATATCCGGTTTTTCCAAAGAGAGAGGAAACGAAAAGACGGAAGAACTGCTTCTGACATGGATGGATATAAGGAGAATAAAGAAAGCTACCGATACAGAAGGGACCGTAAAGGCCAACCTTGAAGCTTTGCCGGAAATGGCCAAAAAATCCGACATGAGCATTAATGACTATCTCTCCTATATTATCCGTAAAGGTTGGAAAGATCTCTATCCCAAAGGCGAGAGCAGAAACTCATTTAGGAGAAAGACAGGGGCTGAAGCAGGGATTACTTGTGAGCCGGATGTCAGCTCAGATGCTTCGCCGACAAGTGTGGCTAAAGAAGACAATCCGATTCCTGATGACATTCTCGAAATGTTCGGAGAAGGCGATACAGCATCTTAACTATAGGAATAAAGACGAGGGCCTCGGGGGATATTCGGTGGTATCTCCCGGGCACTCTTGTTCCTTTTGCCACATTCTTAGCAGGCTACGCTTTTTGATATCAAAAAGCACTTTTCAGGGTGATCCCTGAGACCCCTAATGCGCCCCAATCGGGCGCTATTTTTATGAAAACACGAGGTAAATAAATCTATGAGCAGAAGAAACAAAGCCGTCGTTATTCGGTTCACTGAGGATGAATGGAAGGCTCTGAATGATAAAGTGAAGAAGGCCAAAATGCCAAGAGAGAGGTTCTGCAGGTCGATACTTTTGGGAGCCAAGGTTAATGCTCCGCCTGATGCAGATTATCTGACTCTTATTGATGAGGTACGTCGTGTCGGCATCAACCTTAACCAGCTTTTAAGAGTGGCATACGTTTTGCCGAACCACATTGATAACCAGAGGATCGAATTTGTCCTTCGGGATGTCCATGCGGTCAGTGATTTGTTATGTGAGACCTTCAGAAAGGTGGCGAATTGATATGGCGGTAACAAACATGTGGCCGATAAAGGGCAAAGTATCAACCCTGGTGAACTATATCGAGAATCCTGAAAAGACTTCAGCCCAAAATGTGAAAAACGTACTGTCGTATATTGAGGATGACAACAAGACCGAGAAGATGCTCTATGTTACCGGGATAAACTGTGAACCGGCAATTGCTGCCAAGCAGTTTAACCAGACAAAACAGATCTGGGGAAAGGAAGGTGGCCGTGTAGCATATCACGGTTATCAGTCCTTCCGTGAGGGCGAGGTTGATGCGGAGACAGCCCACCGGATCGGAGTGGAACTTGCCCGGAGATTATGGGGCGACAGATTTGAGGTAGTCGTTGCCACTCACCTCAATACCGGTCATTATCACAATCACTTCTGCCTGAATTCTGTATCGTTTGCAGACGGGTATAAGTACCACGATACCAAGGAAGATATCAGACGTATGCGGGACACATCTGATGAGATCTGCAGGGAACACGATCTGTCTATCGAGGAAACTTCCAGAATCGATCAGAATAGGCGCAGGAACTATCGGGAATGGAAAGACCAGTGGGAAGGAAATCCGACGCTCAGAGCCAAAATAAGAGCCGATATGGATGCTGCCATAGCATGCAGCAGGACAGAAAGGGAATTTGCTTCAGTGATGAGAGACATGGGGTATCAGTTTATTCTCGAGTCAGAAACCGGAAAATGGCTCAAGTATCCTAAGATAAGACTTCCTGGTTCTAACAGATGCGTAAGGCTCAAGACCTTGGGACCTGGCTATGACATTGACGATTACAGGCCCAGGATCGTAAGGAACACGCTTATGCCGGTGGATCCGTTTGCTGATCTGGACAATATCCCATTAAAATCAAAGATCGACAGGAGTGTTTCAAGACTTGAAAGAGCAGGATTACGGGTAGTGATCACGTATCACGGGTTACAGCTCAAAGCCTGCGTGATCAGGCGAAAGTACCGTGAATACCCGCCTGAACTGGTAAAGGACATCCGAAAACTCGACAAATATGTAAAGCTTCAGGAGTTCTGCAGGAAGAACAAGCTCGATACCCAACAGCAGATCGAGAACATGAAAAGGGAACTCCGAAGGCAGGTCTCGGTCATTGCTGAACGGCGTGAAGAGTGCCGAAATTATGCAAAATATTGGGAGAGACATAATGTTCCGGTATATGTGAATCTTTGGAAACTTGCTGCAAAAGAGAAAACAGACCAGATGAAGCCTCTCTATCAGGAGCTCCGAATGTGCGATGAACTCATGAAGACCGGTCCTCTGGCCCGAGTGAATGCCATAGCCCTGGTACAGCAGCGTGCCAGGGAGGAAGAAAGAAGACGGTTTAGGAAGGAACTCGAGAAGACGAGATCTGCCAAACCGCACACCAGGTAAAGATTAGTCCCAATGTTCCACGTGGAGCATTGGGGTATATCTGTTGTTTTGAGATGGTGATAGTATTACTCTAATTATTAAGTGATATTCAGCGGAGGATAATAAACGGACTATGTTCAGAATAGCGTTATGTGATGATAATCATTCATTTCTGGAATATGAATATAATGTAATATGCAGTTACATGACTGAACGAAATATTGAATTTCAGTGCAATATCTTTTTGTCGGGACAGGAGTTGCTCAAATCAGGGGAAGATATTAAGAAATTTAATCTGTTTATCCTTGATTACGACATGGTTGGATTAACAGGTTTCGATACAGCCAGCAAAATATATGAGATGTTGCCTAATGCGAAGATAGCCTTTGCTACTAATTACTATGATTTTACAAGGGAAGGTTATAAGTACAATGCAGTAAGGTATCTGGTTAAGCAGGAAAAGACTTTTATTGCAGAATTGCAAGAATGTATAGAATTTGTACTTAAGACAGTCCCCCCAAAGATGATATTGCTCGAACTAAGCAATGGAATTATGGAAGTTGCAGTTGATGACTTGGAATACATCAGAAGTGATAAACACTATGTTGAGTATTTCATAAAAGATAAGGAATCTTCATGCTATATAAGACGATGCAGTCTTGATGATGCGCTTGAAGAGTTACCAGGATATTTCATAAGAGTACATCAAAGATATATTGTTAATCTAAAAAAGGCAAATCTGATAAAGCGTAATGAGATATTTATAAAGAAAACCGGAAATGAGTTAATCAAGATACCAATCGCAAGAAACAGATTTGATGAGGTCAGCAGAAAGTTTTGTTTGATAAAGGGTGAGATCGGATGATTTACGATATAGTTAATGCTATTGTATATGTTATCTTGGCACAGATGTTCTGTTCAACATTTCTTAAACGTGAACAGCACTCTTCGATGATTTACGGAGTAATAACGATTATATGGATTATCTCTGTATTTATTATTGGTACTATTTGTGAGAGCACATTGCTTCTCAGGATCGTACTGATAGTTTTATTAAGCATTTTTATTTCTCTTATCTTGTATAAGAAGAATAACATTGCCATGACAGTTGTTATACCGATTTTGTATAACACATTGGGATTTGCATGTGAATTCTTTATTGTGTGTATCCACAGATTCTTAGATCCAGGCTTAGTCATCGAACAGGTAATGGATAGCAAAATATCAATATACATGGGAATCGTGAGTCAATTGCTTCAATGTATACTCATTTTAGTTTTAAGGAAAGCCTTTTGGAAAACCAAAACAACGGAAATAAGCACAAAGCTTTGGATAATCTATATGATTTTCCCTGTTTATTCATTAAGTGTCATCATACTGATAGCATACAGCTTTAATGAAACGATAAACACTTTTCAGATGTATGTTTTTATTTATATCGCAATGTCTTTGTTGTTGATAAATCTGTTTATTTACTGGTTTATCAAGCAGGAGTCACAGCGAGCTCTTGCTGCACAGAAAAATAAGATGGAGATAGCTCATGCCAAAGGGATAATGCAACTGTATGAACAGATTACCAAAGAAAGAGACATTTTGGGAAAGAGAGAGCATGAGTTTAAGAATACAATTTCTGCGCTACAAGGCTTATTTGCTGATAAACAATATGACAGGATGAAGGAGATACTTGATGTTCAGAATGCTGAGCTTATAAATAATACTAATGTTTTTGAAACAGGTAACAGATTGATAAATACCATACTTAACACAAAGTATGCTGAGGCCAGAGAGAAGGGGATTGTATTCAGATTTGTTATCAATGACCTTTCATCTTTGAAGATTGAAGACCGTGATTGCATAGTTATTCTTACTAATATTCTTAACAATGCAATAGAGGCAACTGAAAAGTGCATTCCGGAAAACCGGTTGGTTTCGGTAAAGGCAGTAATAGAAGATGGCCAGTTTATTTTTGCTTGTCGCAACACATATGAAAATGATCACGATCCTGAGATTAAGAGCAATAAAAAAGACATTATTTCACATGGTTATGGGATTAAGAACATTAAAGAAGCGATTAGCCGAAATAAAGGACATTGTTATTTTGAAAAAGAAGAAAAAGAGTTTGTTGCAGTGGCCATAATTCCCATGTAAAGCGCCAAACTTGCCTAATTTTACCCAAACTTGCCATTTTTATCAATGGCTGTTTAATTCACAAATTGCTTGTGTTATATCAAATCAAAACACAAGCGAAAGGGCATGTTTATGGAGCGGGTTGCATCCGGTATTGTAACCAGAATGATTACGGCTGATTTGATCGATAGAAATGAGGCCGCATCTTATAGATATGGTATTCAGATTTTACTGGAAAAACTCATCTCTTATGTTGTTATTTTTGGCTTGGCCATAATCTTAAACAGTTTTTTGGAAGTCCTGCTGTTTTTCATATCATTCTCTGTTATAAGAAAATATAGCGGCGGAATACATTGCAGGCATTTTGAGACCTGCTTAGTAGCATCAACGGCTGTATCGTTCTCGGGCATAGCACTATTCCCTTTAGTTGAAAAATCAATTTTAACTTATCAGGGGGGGGGCGATAATGTCAATAATAATTGTATTTTTAATTGGCGCTGTCAACAACCCCAATATAGATTGGAGCGATTGCGAATATAGAAAAGTCAGAAGATTGTCCAGATTGACAGTTGTTTTGGAAGCTTCAGTTTTAATGCTACTGCTAATTCTGCAATCCCCGTTTGTTTTTCGATTCTATATAAGTTATGGAATTGTTGTCAGTGCAATTTCATTACTTTTGGAAATACGAAAGAAAGGGGGTATTGCTTATGAAGACAGCAGAGAAGAAACTCTTGAAACTTGTTAAGGTTGTAGCAAAAAAGCAGGCTGTAGATCCGCGTGTTCCTGGTTGTGCATTTTTCTATCATCAGCCGAAGAGACCGAAGAGGTAAACAGATTACTTGAATGGTGAATGAAGGTATGTGTCATTTAGTTAATAGTAAGACTAGAGATTACTGATAATTCAGCATTTCAAGAATAAGAGGAGGGAAACATGAAGTTTAAAAAATTTGTAATTGCAGGATTGCTTGCTGTAAGTGTAATATCGACGATTTCCAGTCCTATAATGGCAGCTAATGAGAATTTCGGTTTTACAATTATTTCTAATACTGACACAAGCTACAATGTTTGTACATGGGGCTCTAATGAGAAACTGTATGCAAAGAATAAAGCAACAGTTAAAACCACATCAAATAGCGCACCCGGTTGGGGAATGGCATTTTGCATGAAACATATAAGTGGATATCGTAACGGAAAACCAGTATACCAAACTGATACTGTTACCAGTCCAGCTTATTGGATTCGCGGAAAAGGCATAGTTCATCCTGCATATATCAAGGGACATAACATTACTCATAGACGGTATTACGTTGCAGGAAGAATTGATAATGATTACTACGGAAATTATTCAGCATACGGAAAGTTCAATTCTGACTATACGAATCCATAAATGGTCATGTTCGTGATGTAATCAGGGTTGTATATTTACAACCCTGATACATCAAACTAAGTAATGGAAGTGTTCAAATGAAGAAAACAAATAGAAAAATGATGATATCAGTCATAGTGCTTGCACTATTATGTAGTTCTTCCTGCGGAACTAGAGTAGATAGTGAAACAGAAAAAGACATAAATATTACAACTTCCAATAGCACTGTGATTAGTGAAGTTCCACCGCACATTGAAGAAACAGTTGTTAAGAATAATGTTCATATTTCTATTAAGGCGGATGTTGAAGCATCAGATAAAGAATTGATGCTAGTCAAATTAACACATGATGAGAATAATCTAAACAGACTATATAACGATTGGATCAAGCCAAAGTATCCAAATGCAAAGAAACAAGCAGATGAATCATATGATTATGGATGGGGTATATCACAAAGTGATGGTGATGTGAGTATGAGTTTTACGGCATCAAAGACGGGGGCCATTAGTTTCATTGATGTTGCAAAGAATATAAATGGAACATCTGATGAAGATGAGCATATATTTGAATCTGGATATATAACTAATGATATTCCCAAAGGAATGAACATTAAAGCAAAGGAAGCAGAGGCAGAAGCCGTGAAGCTTATTACTCCTTATACTCCATTTGAATATAAAGCAATTAATATACGTGTTATAAATGATATCAAAAGGAACACGGGATTTTATGATATTAATATGCAGGCGTTCCTGAATGGGGTTCCTATTTGTGTTGTAGTTGGTGGAGATAGAGATTTCTATAACCTGTGTTTTGAAGCAAGAGTATCGAAAGAAGGAATATTCAGCTTTCAGGGTAGCACAAATCTTAAAGTTATTGACAACAAGAAAGCAGTAATCAGTACAAAATTAGAAGATTTTATGGATTATTACCTGAAAGATATTTCAGTGCTGGCAGCAGGAAAAGATATTGAAGTCAGAAGGATATATCAGGCATATTTGCCTGAGATTTCATATGCGGATGACCCTTACATCACCCTTACTCCCGTTTGGTGCTTTGAAACTGTTGATTCAAGGAATGAGGATGGTCAACTAATTACTCTTAAATATACAATAGCTTATTCAGTAGAAACGGGCAAACTTATGGGTAAGTTTTTCTGAAATGAATTTGATAGAAATTAAAAGACTATTTACGAGGCCTGAACCATACATATCTTTTATAATCGGATTGCTCATATTAAACAGACCATTAATAGAGGCGATGTTGACAGGAGCGATAGATTCAGGCAGCATTTCTCAGTATTTGAGCGTACCGTTTGCGATGAGTGATTTTACTCCATTTGCGGCGGTTTTCTGCGTTCTGCCATATGCTAATAGTTTTTGTGAAGATTATAATACACGGTTCTTTCGTTTTATTGTATGCAGATCAGGCACAAAGAAATATGCTTTCTCAAAAAGTGTTATTACAACCATATCTGGTGGTTTGGTAATGTCAGCAATAGTTTTTTCTACTATTATTTTATGTGGAATTCTTGCAGACTCACCGGAGACTCCAGATAAAATTGAATTTATGCGTGATTCAATATGGGTTCGTTCAGGAATTATATATGTAATGAATGGCTATCTATATTTGTTTCTGCGAGTGTTGCTTGCGTTTCTATTTGGTTGCGTATGGTCATCAATTGGACTGACGATATCGACTTTTATTACCAACCGTTATGTTACTTATATTGCACCTTTTGTTATATATCAGATGATGTGGTTCGTATTTGATGAGACAAAATGGAATCCAGTATACCTATTGAGATGTGATTCGAATTTTATACCATCACTTACATTTGTTTTTACATATCAATCTATACTTATTATGGTGTTTTTGACAACTTCAATACTGATGATTACAAGAAGGGTATATACATGGTCAAGTTGATCAAAAACGTAGCGATACAGTTTTCCTCGTGGAAAACGGATTTTAGGGTAATTATGGCTTTGATTCTTGGTTCAGTTCTTCTTTGTCTTAATGGTTACTCTTATCTTAAACTTGCAGTTTTTTTAAGAAGTGAAATCCAAGCGTTTGAAATGTTTATTATATGTGGATCAACAGGATATTCATTCTTGGCGAGCTATTTAGGAAATGCTTTGCTTCTATCAAATGCGCCGTTTACATCTGAAATGACTGCGTATGAGGTGTTGAGATTGGGGAAAAGACGATGGATAGATTCCCGGATTATATATGTTGTTTCCAGTTGTTTTATATACTCGATAATAATATTAATTGCTTCAGTGCTATTCTCTGCAACAAAGTGTTCGTTGAACTTCAAAAATGAATGGAGCAGCACCATTTCTGAATTATCTATAAGACAACCGTCATATATATTGGATACATTCAGATTCGCATTCAACCAAAAAGAATATATTATGACAATCAGTCCGTATACTGCTGTAGCATTAACTGTTGTATGTAACTCGATGTATTCGGTGTTGCTGAGCATGATAATAATGAGTGTTAATCTCTTGACTGAACAAAGTTTTGGATGGATTATTGCAAGTGCTATTCATATTTGCGGCTACATAATCTATGCAAATGTTGGAAATATGTTTCCGTTGAAAATGTCACTTTTCTGCCATGGTATGCCCGCATACTATTTTCAGAAAAATGCTGGTTTTTCAATTTTGGGAACAATTAGTTTTGTCTTACTCGTTTTCATAATACTAAGAGAAATATGCTTGTATGCATCTAAGAAAATGCAATTGTAGGTTTGATTTCACAATATGTTCAGGATTTTGAAACTATATAAAAACACTATTTCAATACCCCTAACTGGAATCATATATCTGTGTATCGCATTTATGTGTGTATTTAATAATGTTGTATATACTGATGTACTGTATGGTATGGAGAATGCTGAATCCATAAGTGAGATCAATCTTAAGGTTTTGGCAGAATGGATTCTTATCTTGTTTTTACCACACATTATGAATGGAATAATACTCGAACGGTGTAACGCCATACAAATCTATAGTTATGTTCGTACAAGAAGCATGGCTTTATATTATAGGAACGTTCATCTCATATGCCTAATGAACTCGCTGCTTTGGGGGATTATACTATCGTCTGTGCATTTGTGCTATGATAGAAAGTATTCTAGGGAGTTATTTATCGTCCTAATCCCGCATATTATTATGTGGACATCTGTTATGTTGTTTTCCTATTTTATAACCAAAAAAGCTACAATCTCTTTCGTTTTTGCACCTTTAATATGTGTTGCTTCTATAGGAGCCGCTTGTGGTAACGAAAGATTATCAAATTTTAGTATTTCTTCAATCGGTATGCTTACCAAGGGAAACATATTCAATGATAACGGTTTGTCTCCTGTTAGCCAAGCGGTTATAAACGTAGTTATCTCGCTCGTATTTATAATGGCAAACTGCATTATTGATAAATTCCGTGGAGGTGAAGTGTGATGGAAACAATTGTAGTTAAAAATGCAGGAAAAAGAATTAACAATGTAGATATCTATAAGGAAATAAATCTTGTTTGTTCTTCTGGCAGTATTACAGGCCTTATTGGGAAAAATGGTGCTGGAAAAACAATGCTTCTCAAGAGTATTTGTGGCCTGACTACTTATAACGAAGGTGAGATTATTGTGTGTGGTAAAAGGATAGGTATAGATGTTGAGATTCCAGATTCAGTGGGTGTAATAATTGAGGTTCCCGGATTTCTTCCAAATCTCAGTGGATATAGGAATCTAAAATATTTGGCAGATATTAATAGAAAGATAGGTAAAGAACAAGTATATGAAACCATAAAGAAAGTTGGTTTAGATCCAAGTGACAAAAAGCATGTAGGAAAGTATTCTCTTGGAATGAGGCAACGATTAGGAATAGCTCAGGCAATAATGGAAGACCCTGAGATACTTCTTTTAGACGAACCCATGAATGGGTTGGACAACAAAGGTGTTTCTGAAGTAAAGGAAATACTAAAGGGTTTACGGAACAAAAACAAAACGATTATACTTGCAAGTCATCACATGGAGGATATTGATGAATTGTGTGATCAAGTTTATGTAATGGATGCGGGAAGAATAGTCAATATGTATTGATATCCGATATAGAATTATAGGAACATATTGAATTAATTAGTTATACAAAATCTATTTGTATATGAGTAATTGATTTATTAATCTGTAAGGAGCATGATATTATATGGAACAGAATGTAATCGCAATTATTTGGGATTTTGATAAGACCCTTATTCCCGGTTATATGCAAGAGCCCATATTTAATGCATATAATATTGACGCAAAAGCTTTTTGGAAAGAAGTCAACGAATTGCCAGACAAATATGCTCAAAAGGGAATACGCGTTAATAAAGATACTATATATTTAAATCATATAATTACTTGTGTTAATCAGGGAATATTTAAAGGTCTAAATAACAATAAACTGAAAGAATTTGGAGAACAGCTATCTTTTTATCCTGGAGTACCAGATATATTCCGTGATTTAAAACAACTTGTTGAGGAACAACAAAAATATAAAAATTTCTCTATTCAAGTAGAACATTATATTGTAAGTACCGGAATCACCGAAATGATCAAAGGTTCTAAGATTAATGATTTTGTCGATGGAATCTGGGGTTGTGAATTTATTGAAGAACCAATACGTTCGAATCTTGATATCAGAATTAATGAGAAAGAAAAGAAAGAAGGAATTCTGAATCAGATTGGTTACATGATTGATAATACATCTAAAACTAGAGCCATTTTCGAAATAAATAAAGGCTCAAACAAATTCAATATTGATGTCAATAGCAAAATTGACAGAGAAAAAAGGCGTGTTCCTTTTGAAAATATGATTTATATTGCTGATGGTCCTAGTGACATTCCCGTCTTCTCAATTCTAAAACAATATGGCGGAAAGACTTTTGCTATATATCCAAAAGGTGACGTTAAAGCGTTTAATCAGGTTAATGAATTGATAAAAGATGGTAGAATTGATATGTATGCTGAAGCAGATTATCAAAAAGGAACTACAGCATATATCTGGTTACAAGAGAATGTTAGACAGATAGCAGAACGAATATACAACCATTGTTTATCACAGGTGATAGAGTCGGCAGGGAAAGTACCAGGTCATATAGTCGACTGATGTTTGATTAATACCGATGATGGAAAATTTACAATCAAAGCTTACTATGAATATGATTTGCATATTTGTAGGGTTTAGTAATTGGATTCTTTACTGTATAAGCAATTCATTGTTCAGAGATTAGAATGATGGCATATTTTGAGAGCTAAGTGATCATTTTTCTAATGTATATTTTTCAACATGCCTAAGACTATGCCAAACTTGCCAATTTTATGCCATGTTTGCCATTTTTGCCGATAGCTGTTCAAATCGTTGTTTGCTTGTGTTATATCAAAGCAAAATACAAGTGAAAGGGGAATTGCTTATGAAGAGAGTCGAGAAGCAGCTATTTAGAATTGTAAAGGTAGTTGCAGAATAACAAAACTCTGTATCGTATTAACCTAGCTGTTATTTCTTTAATTAGTAGCATAAAAGGACTAAGAAGAGAATTGACAAGATTTTATTATGCATTGGAGGCTCATAGTGAAAAATAGAATTGTAACCATATTGTTTTTGGTTGCTGTTGCATTTTCGGGAATTACAGGACTTTTCTCTGTAGTAAATGCAGATAATGATACGTATTCGTATACATTTTACAATGGTAACACTTCCGGAAACATTGCAGGAAGAGCAAAGCTTTCAGATAGTGACGTATATGTACATCAAATTTCTGGACCAGCTTTGAAATATAAAGTGCAAGGTTCCAAAACAGGCACTACTTGGAGTAATAGATCATCTCAGTTGACGCTGCATAGTGGATATCAAGCCTATATAGAAAACTCGGTTTATGATCACAAAGAAAAAAAGGCCAGATTACATCTTGTCAGGACTACGACAGCCTACACAAACACGACAGGTTATTGGGATCCTAATTTATAATATTTATATTAATTTTTATTGGTACCTCTCTGTGGTTTTATCCACAGAGAGGTAGTTGCGTTTTTTGAGTACAACATATGAAGAAAGTAGAATTAATTATTTCAACACTAACCATAATAGCATTGTCGATGGCAGTGATTATAATCGAGAGAAAGAAGAAAACTCCGATGGACAGATATTTAGAGACAGTGCAATCATCCGTAAGAATACAAGTTACATCAGAAATAAGTGATAAGAGAAAGTATATACCTAAAGAGATAATTAATGATGGTGGGAATTTAAAGTATGAGTTTTTGTCATGTGATTTGATTGACGATGAGGATATAGCTAATCAGACGAAATATAAAGCTGAGTATTTTATAGAAGGACGAGTTCCGGAGTCAAATTATATTGTTAAGTGTATTGATTATGATTCCATGGCAAGGGATTATCCGAAATTCGATGAGTATAGGAAAAGTAATCATGAAAAAGGAATGACAAAAGACGAGTATGAAGAATTTATGCGTAAGCATAAAGCTGATTATACAACTGATAAGCATGTAAAGACAAAATATCTGTTTATAAAATGTAGGATCACGTATACCGGCGGTGGTCGCAGGGATGAATATCTTCATGCTGTTGATGTGTTTATTATGCGAGGTAATGACTTGCTTGGTTATGAAGGTATCAACTGTTATTTTGATCACACACAGCATACCAGTAATGAAGCCAGAGAGAGTTCTGAATTTTTTAAGTATAAATTTGAAAAAAAAGGCGACAGCATTGAATGTGTTTTGGGATGCAGATTAACGAGTGAATATTTTGATCTATCAGAAGAAAACAAATACTTTATCGGTTTCCAACCAGGCACATCATATTCGGATGACGATCAGTTTAACCCAGCGATTGACAGCAGATGTGTTGCAATAGCTGATATTCCGAAGGGAACATAACTATGAAAAAGGTTATTGTTGCATTTGTTGTTTGTCTGTTATTTTTTTGGACGGCAAGGATAATCAGTATAAACCGCAATTCACCGATAACTACCTGCTATAACATTGGTGATACATTGGATTGTGGTGATCTAGAAGTGAGTTTTATCGAATCTCATTTGGATGACCCGAATGAGTTCAAAAAAAGATTTGGCGTAGATTCCGATGGTTCGTGTGGAGAACATAAGGTGTTATCAATATGTATTGATGTAACCAACAGATCGACCATAGATGCTGATATGGACGAAGTCAGGGGTTTTCTTGAATGCGGTTTTGATAGTACATCTTGGGCAAGTGCAATAGATCCGGAAGTAACAAAGCAGATTAATGCAACTAACAAAAACAGTATTGCTCCGGGAAGCTCGCAAAAGATATGGTTTATAACGGAGGTAAATAAAGTTTGCTTTAAGGATTCATCTTGGAAACATATAGATGAGTTACCTTTTATGTATGTACTTACTCTTTCACCGCAGAAGATTGCAGTGAGGCTGGATGTATGAAAATAGTTAGATTTGAATTATACCGTGCTTTCCACAGCCGCACGTTTTACATAAGTCTTGTTATTGGAATTGTTATTTGCGCCCTGGATCTGTTCACCTTTTGCATTATGTTTTTGTCCAGCCTCAAAGGCAAATATCTGATCCAGGCTTGGATAGGAGCTGATTATCAATTTGCATATAATCAAATGTTTTATATTTTACTTCCGGTTCTTGCATGTCTGCCGTATGGAGGATCGCTTTATACAGACATAAAGACTGGTTACGATAAGAATATTTGCGTAAAAACTTCAAGGATAAACTATATTGCAGCAAAGTGTATTTCAGTATTTTTATCAGGTTTTTCCGGTGTGGCTATACCGCTTTTATTGAATCTTTATGTTGTTGCCGGTATTTTTCCCGACTATCACACAGAGAGATTGACGGCTATGAGTATAGGTCTGATAGACAGATGTATGTTTGTGTCAGTTTATAATCTCGATCCTGCCCTATATTGTTTATTGTTTATAATTATTGATAGTTCGTTTGCAGGAGTTATTGCCCTTACTTCATTAAGTATAACCAATGCAGTTAAGAGCAATTTTACTGCGGTGGTTACACCTTTAGTTTTAGTCTTAATGTTCGATATCTTCGTAGGAGCTAAAGATTTCGGTAACTGGTCCGTTTTATCTATGCTGAATCCGAGACAGTACATGCATTCTTATTGGTATCAAATGCTTATAGTCTATCTGGTCATATTGATCGTGAATGTGGCAGTGATAACGGTTACTACAAGAAAGAAGGATATTTTATGAGTGAGATAAAGATCGAGGAATTGAGTAAAAGCATAAAGGGTGTATTGATACTGGATAAGGTATCCATAACGCTGACATCAGGAAAGATATACGGTTTAAGGGGTAAGAACGGATCCGGCAAGACAATGCTCATGCGCGCTATGGCGGGGCTACTAATTCCGGACTCAGGGTCTGTGATCATTAACGGAAAAACACTTCATAAAGATATCTCATTTCCTGAAAGCATTGGAATACTTATCGAAAATCCGTCTTTCCTCCCACAATATACAGGCTTTAAGAACCTGAAGCTTCTTGCGGGCTTAACGGGAAACATTTCAGATGATGAGATCAGAACTGAATTAGACCGTGTAGGACTTGATCCTGAGGATAAGAGAATTTATAGAAAGTATTCTCTCGGTATGAAGCAAAAGCTCGGTATCGCGAACGCGATTATGGGAGAGCCGGATATCATCATCCTTGATGAGCCGATCAATGCCCTCGATGAGGAAAGCGTGAAGAAGATAAAGAAAGTCCTGCTTGAGATAAGAGATAAGGGCAAACTTATAATCATTGCCTGCCACGACAGGGAAGAACTCGAATATTTAAGCGACATTATCTATGAGATCAAAGACGGCTCTATCGTTGACAGAAAGGAGCTGACTTATGACAACGCTTAAGCTGCTAAAGCGTGATATCAAGCTGGGTATCATTGAACGGCTTTTTCTGTATTTGGTGGTCTTGTTCACTTTCTTTATGGTAAAGGACTGTTCGAGAGCTGTAGCTGATATACAGGTCCGGTATTCCATGCAATCACCGGGCACGATAATGGATTATTACGTTTATTGCATGTCGGGCATGGGCTTCTACCAGTTTGATCCGACAGAAGGATTTTTGATCCCGTACTTATGGTTCATAACGCAGTTGGGAATATCATATATCATTGCTTATTATGCCGAACAGGACTATACGGATAACGGGGTAAATGTAATGATAGCAGGACGAAACCGTTCTGCCTGGTGGTTTTCCAAAGTGATATGGTGCGTATTATCCGTATTGCTATACTTTTTTGCAACTTTCCTTTCTTGTTCGATATTCGCAATGTTTTATGGTGCAAAGCCGTCACTTGGAGTGACGAATGAGTTCCTGAAGATCGTTTATGGATACAATATAAATTATCTTCCTTATAAGGACCTTATGCTGATCGTGTTTGTCGTACCTATTGCCGTTACAGCCGGAATATGTCTTGTTCAGATGCTCATGAGTTTAATTATCTCGCCGGTAACAAGTTTTGCCTTAACATGTGCCGTCTATGTCCTGTCGGCATACTATACCGCTTGGTTTCTCCCGGGCAGCTATACCATGTGGGTACGAAGCTCGTATTTTGATGTCAGAGGGCTAAATCCGCTCAGCGGATTACTGATTGCAGCGTTTATGGTGGTAGCTGTTGTTGTTTTAGGAAATAGTTACTTTGAGAGGAAAGATGTTATATAACAAAAACAATATATGTGATTAAAAGAACGATTGTTGTTCGATTAACAGTTACATATAACGAGGAGGAAGGATTATGTATACGTATATTGGATCTGAAAATGATTACAAAGATAAATTTGACCAAGCTGAATATGCATACGAACGAGAAGATTGGAGAACAGCATTTGGCTATTATAATGCTTGTCTTGATTATGCAGAAAAACATGGAAAACCGACTTCGTATCTTGAGATGCGGATGGATGACTGTCGATCACATTTTTAACAGTATGGAATTATAAAGTATATAGATATAAGTTTTTAGGTGGTTTTCGTATGAATGCAGACTTTTGGAGAGACAGATTTTCAAGCCGATCGGATCTAGCCGCACGAATTACTCACCTTACACGTGGTGATACCGATGACGATGCTTTTGAAACATTGTGGAAAATTCTTCAAGAGAAAACACTTAAAGCAAGCGGTAACGAGGGATTCATTGTTGGTGATAAGAAAGCTGTGTGTTTTCAAGAGGTCCCTTTGTATGCCATTGCCGAAAACCTTATTTTTGAGGATGCTCTGGAAGGAAAGAACAGGTACTCTCATTTTGGACTTAGATTTAATAAAATCAGGATGTTCAAATTAGGAGCCCGTCCGGTAATCTATGGAAAAACGGAAGAACTCAAGCGTATGTTAGAAGATTTTCAGTAATTTATTAGAATGAATAAGATAATTACACATTGGTTACAACTGTCACAGTCATATTAAATGTTCTGTGTTTGCTTGAATGCCGATAGTTTCAAACATAGAATCGGATTTGTATAAAAACTTATACTTTGGGGTGGTCTGGAATGAAATATACTTTTTCCCGTTCGTTTAAAGTTGTATGCTGCATGCTTATAGCCTCATTAGTTATTGGCATGCTACCGTGGCGTGAATTAAGCGCAGACGCAAATACACACGGCAAATATACTGCAAACCCGTTTGAGATCACTTATGAGCAGAATTCCACCTGGGGAAAGAGTACCCAAGGCCAGTTTGTAGTAAAGAACACATCCAAGGCTAATGTAAAGTCATGGGTATTGGAAATAGATTATGCCGGAGATGTAAGGCTAGCTAACATTTGGAATGCCAAAGACGTCACCGACTATGACTCTGATAAAAACATCAAGGTCTCGTGCAATACGGTCATTCCTGCCGGACAGACTTACACTTTCGGTCTTATCGCTGACGGAGCTGAGAATGCTCCTACTGCTCCGGTTGCCGTTAAAGTGATCAAAGTTGTAACAGATGAACCTCAAACTACCCCGACACCGACACCTGCAACAAAACCCACAGCGACCTCAACACCGACAGAAACACAGGAACCCACTCCGACCGAGAAACCTGATGTGACGGTAACTCCGACTGCAGCTGCTTCAACAGCAACACCCACGCCGACGGTCGATCCACAGGCCGAGATAGATCCCGCCAGTTTCCCGTATGCCATCTTTTCCGGGAGCAGGGATGCTGATTTCACTTTCCAGGGCTGGAAATCAAATATCACAGGCGATATATATTCCGGAAGGAATTTCCTGTATCAGGGCTCTGAACTTCATATGGAAGGGTTTGCCAGGACAGTCGGCACGGTTCAGCCTGCCGGTTGGAAGACGGAAATGACGGGAGTCAAAGAGCATGTATCGCCCTTAGATATTCCCGATTGGTCTGCAGCAATAAAAGCCAAGAAGGCATCGTTGCCGGCGATTAAAGAAAAGACATTAACATCTCAGGATAAGATCGTAGCCAGCGGTTATTTCTATAAAGATGGTGATATCACCATAAACGGTACAGATTTTACCGGTGATGCAGTTATCGTAGCTAAAGGCAATATTACTTATAACGTAGACTCCCTTAATGCCAATGAAGAAATAACAGGAAGGATTCTGCTTTATTCCGAACAGGGAAATATCACGCTGAACGGAACCAAGATAGGCATCAACGGAATACTCTATGCTCCCAAAGGCAGAGTATCGATAAATGCTAATGAGACAACGCTGAACGGACGAATAATCGCCGATAAGTTCAGCTATAGCGGTTCTATCCTAAATGTAAAGGCAGATCCGTCAGATTTTGAACTGATATTCAAAGTAACTCCTACGACAACACCTACAAGTACGCCGAAGCCGACAAATACACCTACATCAACGCCGGTACCTACTAATACTCCTACACCCACCAGCACTCCAATCCCCACTCCGACAAACACACCTACACCCACGAGTACACCCACGCCCACGTGTACGCCTACTCCAGAGCCTACTGTGACGCCTACTCCTACGGCAACACCTACTCCTGAGCCGACAGAAGTTCCAACTGCGACACCGACACCAACCCCAACGGATACACCCACTCCGACTCCTACAGATACCCCGACACCGACACCTGCGAAGAATTATGATCTTTTCTCCGAAGGTGATGTAAAAGCCTGCGGATATAAGAACAGATATGACAAAGATCACTGGGAACTGACCGGTAATACCTGGATGACAGAAGATGTTATATCTCTTCTGAACAATGCCTTCTTCATGATAGGCTGGTCTGCATATGCTTCATATAAAGGAACAAGAAGTTTTTCGCCTGATTATTCCATGCGTGGTCGTTTTACAGCATCACTTATTGAAAGTGATGGCGGTGGAGCAATAAGATTTTATATTACACCAACAAAAGAAAACGAAAACTCACTCTCGATCTTTTTCTATGGAGCCGCAGGTACTATCAGTCTGGTGGAAAACGACGATAGAAATAATCCAGTTGCCACAGCTTCAATTAAGAGCATTTCAGAGTATGGTGTTTATACTGATGTCTGGTTTGAATACGACGGTAAAACACATATTTTCAGCATATATGCTGCTACATACGATACGTCCGGACATGTAATTAAACCCGGCGGACCGCTGATTACACATGTAATAGATCTTTCCGAGAAGTTTAAAGGATATGACAGTTTTTCATTCGGATTTGCGGGACAAAACGGTTGGTCGGCAGGAACAACGCAGGTAAGAGGCCTTGAACTTGATCCCAATCCTGATTTACAGCATTCCACGCCTACACCTACTGTAAAGCCTACACCGAGCCCGGCTGTATTTGTTCCTTTCTCACAGGGTAATACCAAGTATGGCTACAAGACCGCATTTGCCGAGAAGGACTGGAACTATCAGGGTGAAGGTGCTTATGTAAGTGAAGATAAGACCTCACTGGTCAGCAGTCAAAACAGTCTCCATACAGGTGATGCTTTCATTTCCTTTGCAGAAAATGTTGGAGATGATTACAAGTTCTATACGAGATTCTCGTTTACGCAGACCAACGCTCTTGCTAATGGAGTTGCATTCGTTATCGAACCATATGGTGACGGTACTTCAACCGGATTCTATGGCAGGAACGGATATAACCTGCATAAAAAGAGCGTAGTGATCGAGTTCGATCTTGACCCTCAGAAGAACTACAGTAAACGTCTTAATGGCGAGTTTGTAAATTACGATGAGAGTAATTCACATGTTGGTATAATCCTGAATGGTGAAGAAAAGCAACACTATGCCGTAGCAGATTACCATTGGATGAGAAATCTCGGTAGAAGGACTGACTGTTGGGTCGATTACGACGGCAAGACTCTGTCTGTATATGTATGTACGATGAACAAGTTCGGACATATATATAAGTATGAAAAGCCTCTGCTTTCGATCGATATTGACCTTAAAGCGCATTTTGGTGGTGATAAGGAACTCAAGTTCGGTTTTGTAAGTGGTGATTTCAATAAAGCATCTGATGTTGTATTGGACGGATTCGAGATCGCGAAGACGCCGTTTAAGACGCTTCTTCCAAATGAATATCCGATTGAAGAGCAGGATACTGCACAGGCAGTATCTATGGGCGATGCCAAGTATGGATATAAAGACAGGTTTGCAGCTGAAGAATGGACCGGTTACGGAGTTGAACCGAACTATTTAGTTGCATCCAGCGGTATGGGTGATACTCGTGAAAACGGGTACGTGTTACCTGTTGAACTCCCGAGTGATTATTCTTTCGCCGGAAGGATAACGGTATCTTCAGTAGTTAATTTTGAGCAGGGACACTATATGAATTTTGTCCTTGCCAAAGGACTGAATCACAGAGAGCACTCGGTTGCTATTCATATGGACATGCTTAGGACCGGGCAATCGGAATGGAGAAATGAATTCGGAGAACCGATAGAAGGCCAGCCCAATGGTTTCTATTCCGGAACGGAAGCTTACGATTCTATGCTAGCCGTATGTCTTAACGGTAATGACAGACGCGATTACGCAGTAGCTGAATACATGCCGTTCCTTACAAGTGGTGCGGTACATGAAATATGGTTCAACTATAACGGTGCAGAGAAGAAACTGTATCTGTATGCAGCAACATACGATGAGAACGGCAAAGTTACAAAGCCTGACACACCGTTAGTAGTATGCCCGCTGGATCTTGAAGAAGTATTTGAGGGATCACATACAGTTTATCTCCATACATTGGGAATCAATGGGTTCTGGGCAAATGGACAATTCTTGTTTTATGGCATGGAATTTGATCCGAGACCCGATATACATAACGAATTCGATGGAGTTCTTCAAGTCCTCGCACCAATGGATAACAGAGAATACTATATCGGTGACAGCATTGATATATCAGGCAGGACCGGTCCTAAGGCAAAGACAGGGACAGATATATCTGTTGTGATCAAGGATGCCAAAGGCAATGAGGTCTATAACAAGGCCGGAAAAGTTACTGATGACTTCGGGTATATCGACAGGATCCCTACGGACAGTATGGATCCCGGAGAGTACAAGATATTCCTGACGGTAACGGATAAAGACGGTAAGGATTATGAAAGAGAGATCCCCATCACGCTGAAACGCATGATCGTTATCACTTCAAAGATAACGACGGTCGAACTGACTGATGAAGGTATAAAGATATCGGGAAATATCGACTGTAATGAAGCTTCGACGTATAAACTCCAGCTCCTGACAGATAAAGAGGAAACTCAAGAGTGGGTAGATTTTGCGTCCGGTGAAGGCAATAAGGATAACGAAGTATTGGGAGTTCTTCCCAAAGACGATCTGAAGACAGGAACTTACAGCATAAGGCTATTGGTTACAAGCGCTTCAGGTAAGACTTCTGAATTTGTTACTGAAGTTGACTACAAAGCTCCGGAAAGAGAACTGACGGATGAGGAACTGTTCGCGGATATCAATGATATGCAGGACGGACAGAAAGTCACGTTTATCACTGATATCACAGGTGTCGTAAAGGGAACCCTCCTTAAGAAATATACATTTGAAGTATTCCCAGCAGATTCGGAAGAGGCAGTCTATACATTTACGGGCAAGGAAGCTGTAGAGAGCGGAGCGGTAGGCAAGTTGGATCCTACGCTTCTCATGAACGGTTATTACCGCATAGTACTGACTGCGTATGCTGATGAAGGTTCTGTCAAAGATGAGATCGTAGTACTTGTAACCGGTCAGGCTAAGATCGGTAATTACTCAATGTCTTTCCTCGACCTTACATTACCCGTATCGGGATTGCCTGTTGAAGTTTACAGAACATACGACAGCAGACAGAGGACAAAACTTGGCGATTTCGGATACGGCTGGACTATGTCCATCGGTGGTCCGAAGGTTTCCGTAAGCAGTCCATTGGGTAAGTATTGGGGAACTGAACTGAGACAGCAGCTTGGCACTCCTTTGTACTATTGGAAGGATGAACATCCGCATGAGATATATGTGGATTGGGGCAACGGAGATTCAGAAAAGTTCACACTTGTATTGTCGCCTGAGAAGACTGCAAGCACTGCGAACTGGACAGGTATATCTGCGTCTTTCAAAGCAGCAGACAATGGTGATACGTTAGTAATCCTTGATGAACACGAAGATCTTATCTATTCGGATAACAGTCTGTACCGTTCTTCTGATATGAGTATCTTTGCTCCTGAGCATTTTATGCTCACAAGGGCTGACGGCATAAAGTATTACTTCACCTTGAAAGATGGTCTTTATAAGATCGAAGATACTTATGGCAGGAATATAACTATTACCAACGAGGGTATAACGTATTCCGAAGGTGGAAGTATCACTTTCAACAGGGATGCAAACGGAAAGATCACATCGATCACCGATGGAAACAGCACTGTTAAATACTATTACGATTCAAACGGCAATCTGACCAGAGTTAACGATATCGGTGGTTATAACACAACGTTTACCTACGATAAGGGCCACTTCATTACCGGTGTGACAGCCGATAACGGCACAAAGATCGCAAGGAATGAATATGATGACAATGGCAGACTGATCGCAACGGTTGACAGTGATGGTAAGCGAATCGAATTCACGCACGACCTTGATGCAAAGCGTGAAGTCACTAAGGACAGATTAGGATATAACACCATCTATACCTATGATGCTAAAGGTAATGTGCTTACTGTAACTGATGCCCTTAACAGGACAACTAAGTATACATATGACAACGACGACAACAAGACGTCCGAAACTAAACCTGACGGCACGACATTCACTTATACATATGACAGTAAGGGTAATCTGTTAACAGCCAAGGATGAGAAGGGCAGGACGATAACGAGTACATACAGTTCCAAGGGTGAACTGCTCACGATGTCCGCTATGGGCGTCAAGGAACTGACCATGGTCTACGACAGCCATGGTAACCCGACATCTGCAACGGATTCTTCCGGCAATACACAGAAATATGCATACAGCAAAAAGGGCGAACTCACGAGTGTAACGGATTCGCTTGGCAAGGTCATGTCCATGACCTACGATTCTAAAGGCCAGGTAGCTTCAATAACCAATGCCGACGGAATGGTAACAAACTTCACTTATGACAGTAAGGGAAGGCTTGCCACAAGGACGATCACATATCAGGGCAGCACAAGGACCGATAAGTATTCTTACGATAACTCCAACAGAGTCAAGAAGATCGATTATGCTGACGGCGGTTATGCAACATATGTATATAACCAGGCAGGTGATGTCACTTCTGCAACAGACAGTCAGGGCAGGACTACCAAGTATACATACGATGTATACGGCAACTTAACGAAGATCGTATATCCTGATAAGACTACAGAGTCTTTCACGTACGATCTTGAAGGCAGGAACCTGACTGCTACTGACAGACTGGGAAGAACGGTAAGCTTTACTTACGATGCAGTAGGTAATGTTACCAGGAAGACGTATCCCAACAAGACATATGAGACATATACATATGACGAGTGCGACAGATTGCTGACTGCAACAAATGTATATGGAAGCAAGACAACATATACTTACGATTATCTCGGAAGGAACACAAAGATAACGGATGCAGACGGCAATTCGATATCGTATGCCTATACTGACAGGGGCAATATTGCTTCCGTAACGGATGCCAAAGGCAATAAGTATACATTTACATACGATAACAACGGTAACCAGACATCAGTCAAGTATCCTAACGGAAGCGAATACAGATCCAAATACGATGTAAGGAGCCGTCTTGTATCAAGTAGTGATGCATATGGCAACACTACAACGTATACATACGATGGTATGGACAGGCTGACTTCTGTTAAGGACGCATTGAACGGAACATGGAGCTATAAATACGATTCACTCGGCAATGTAACGAAAGTTACTGATGCTTTGGGTAATGAGACGACATACAGTTATACGGTGAACGGACAGGTCAAGTCTGTAACGAATGCCGCCGGGAAAACCGCAACCACGGAATACGATAAATATGGCAGGACGATCTCGACTACTGACTTTGGCGGTACAAAGACGACCTATACATATGATTCCATGGACAGGATCAAGACAACGACAACGAATGAAGAGGTTACGACATATACATATGATGCGTATGGAAACCTCACAAAGGTCGATGATCCATCAGGAACGGTAACATACACATATAATGCTGATGGTTTCTTATCCAGCGTAACTAATGCTCAGGGTGAAAAGATCACATATACGTACAATGACGGGTATCAGTTATCCAAGATAACGATCGATGATCAGGATATCAGTTACGGATACGATACATACGGAAGGCTGATCTCAGTAACCGACAGCGAAGGCAAGACAACATACACTTACGATGTCAACGGCAACAGGGCAAGCACGACATATCCTAACGGCGTTGTAACAACTTACGAGTATAACGAAATCAATGCCCTCGTTAAGCAGGTATCTAAGGACAAAGATGGAAAAGTCCTTACAAGCTTTGAATATACGATAGGCGATAACGGAGAGAGATTATCCGTTAAAGAGACAGGCAGGACAGTTGAATATTCTTACGACAAGCTTAACAGGCTTACAAAAGAGACTGTGACTGCCGGCACAAAGGTATCCGTAACGGAATACACCTATGATGCGAACTCTAACCGCCTTTCCATGACGAAGGACGGAAAAAAGACAACGTATGCTTATAACAGTCTGAATCAGATAACAAAGGCCGGCGATATCGAATATACATGGGACAATGCCGGAAATCTTGTAAGCCAGAAGACTGCAACAGGCGTTTTAGTTGCGTCTTACACTTATGACTGCCACAACCGCATGATCTCCGCGAACATCAGTTCCGAACGTACACCTGTCACAGAGACATACGAATACGATTATCAGGGCAACAGAACGAGCAAAAAGACCGGAGATATTACCTTTGATTACACGGTTGACCTGTCGTCAGGATATTCTCAGGTTCTCAAGGCAACGAACGGAACAGATACCGTTTACTATACCCGTGGTTTTGAGCTTATCTCTCGACATGAAGGAACAGTAGCATCCTTCTATCTCTACGACGGTGGCCTTTCTGTAAGGGCACTTACGGATGAATCAGGTGCCATAACAGATACGTTGGTCTTTGACGCGTTCGGCAACGAGACAGAAAAGACCGGCACGTCTGCAAATACATATGGATTCCAGGGCGAAGAGAAGGATGCAACAGGGCTCTACTACCTGAGAGCAAGGTATATGGATCCTGTAAGCGGTACATTCACTTCAATGGACACGTATGCAGGCAGTCTGTCAGATCCGGTGAGCCTGCATAAGTATCTGTTTGCGAACAGTAATCCGATTATGTATTCGGATCCGAGTGGGCACTATTCGTTAGCAGAAGAATGTGCGGTAATGGGATGTATAGGTGCTATCGCAGGTGCTTTATCGTACACTATAGATGCATTAGTTAATGACCCGGAGATGAAAAGCCACTCAATATCTGGACTATTCCAAAGAGTTTTATGCTATGCCATTATTGCCATTGCGGCTGTATTATTCATTCACTTTTTTGAATTTGTTATTGCTTTTATTGGTGCATTATTAGATTGGGAAACGATTTATTTAATTAAGAATCAAGGTATAGTTCACTTTTTCCGTAAGGAACTAGAAAGATTGCAGGGCATAATGAACCGTTTAGGTTATGATGGAAGTACATTAAAAAAGAATGGTAGAAACTTTATTGATTTTACAAACAAGACGCTTGCTGCAGTTGAAAAAGCTAAAGAATATGGACAGTTTATTGTTGATGACTCTGACCCTAACAAAGTGACTTTTTATCTTAAAAGTGTAGTAGACAATAGATATGTTGCGATAGTTGAGTATAAAGGAAAGATTGCCAGTATTATGAGCACTGATTGGAAGTACATTGTTACGCATTTCATGAGGAGCAAATAAGTATGATTCGTGAGTATCAGATAATTAACGTGGAATTACATCAGGCAGATGAAGATGATGAGGAAGTTATTGCGACAGTACGTGATGTTATTTCATGTGATGAGTTCTATGTTGTAATTAACGATTATTTTCTTGAGCATTATCCCGAGCATTTGTGGGATACATTCAACAAACTGCAAAAAAACGATAGAATAAAAGGAGAGTTAGTGTTAATTAATTGTCAAATAACAGAGTTAATGAGCTCTTGTTATTTTTCACAGAAAGGTTATTTGGTTGATTTGCATTTGTTATTTCAAAAATCATCAATCAAATCGGCCGGATTTACGGGACAGTTTGAAGTTTTAAAAACAGACGATAGTATTCCTATTAGCGTTAAATATCCATATGGAACTTATGACATTCGAGTAGACAAGAATAGATTGCTTAAGGTTGAATCAAAAGAGATTGGATTAAGGGGAGAGCTATATCTTGAAACAATTGGCGGGATTATAAGAGAATAATGCTAAACTGTAAACGTCAGGAAAACACACAAACTGACACCGTACCTTGAAATATTGAATAACTAGGTGCAGCGGCTGAATTTACTGCTTTTCACGGTAATCCTGAGTTCATTTTTCTTGTAAGTCTGTCACAGAGACATACGAATACGATTATCAAGGCAACAGAACGAGCAAAAAGTCTGGAGATGTTACCTTTGATTACACGGTTGATCTGTCGTCAGGATACTCTCAGGTACTCAAGGCAACAGATGGAAACACCACTGTTTACTACACCAGAGGCTTTGAGCTAATCTCCAGACGTGAAGGAGATGCAGCATCCTTCTATCTCTATGACGGCGGTCTTTCTGTAAGAGCACTTACGGATGAGGCAGGTGCAATAACAGACAACCTTGTTTTTGATGCATTCGGCAACGAGACAGAAAAGACAGGAACGTCTGCAAATACATACGGATTCCAGGGTGAAGAGCAGGATGCGACAGGACTCTACTACCTGAGAGCAAGGTATATGGATCCTGTGACGGGTACGTTCACTTCAATGGACACGTATGCCGGCATTCTGTCTGATCCGATGAGCTTACATAAGTATCTGTTTGCTAACAGTAATCCTGTTATGTATTCGGATCCGAGCGGACTTTTCTCATTAGCGGATATTGATGCTTCAATGGCAATCGATTGTATATTGAATGCCGGCTACATGTCGGGATATCTATATATAATTGATGCAAGTATTACCGATCCACAATTAGTACACCATGATTTTACTGGATATTTATGCGCAATCGGATTCGGTATGTTGTTTGCTGCATTGAACTTAGCTCTTTCGGCAACTGTGGCCGGATTGCTAATTCTAGCTATCATAGATACTGTTCTTGGGGTCGCTGGCACCATTAAAGGTGTAATTGATTTTATAAACGGACATAAGATCTATGGTGGTCTAGAGATACTTTCGAGTGTTTTATTAACATGGTTTGGTTGGAGAAACTTCGCGAGTGCTGTAAATGCAGCTAGTGCAGTTAGAAATAAACCGCTAACCGCAGAAAAGAATTCTGGTGGTAGTAAAACTGCTTCATCACAGAATAACCCATATATGTCTGGCAGTGATGGTGAAGCAGAGCTTGCACGATTGGTGGGAGGAAAGTCCCACGCATATAGAAAAACATCATTAGGAGCGCGTTTTATTGATCAATTATCACCTGATAATATTGCGCACGAATCAAAGGTTGGATATACCACACTAACAAGATTTGTCAAAAAGCAGATACTTAAAGATGCTGAATTAATTGAGAATGGAACCATAAATGGCGCGATCTGGCATTTTTTTAAAAGCGGAGTAACTGGTAAAGGTGGCGCTTCACAGCCACTATTGAGATTTTTAACAAAACATGGGATTAAATACATAATACATTAGGAGGGTTTGAAAGATGTATGAAATGATGATTCCGCCATTTAAAATTGTCGATTTTTCAGAGATGAATAATAAACAGGCAAAAGAGTATTTTGATTGGTATATTAGCCAGATTGAAAAAAGAATTGCTTTATTAATATCTTCAATTAATGAGGAAGGCAATATAGATTGTTTAGACTATACAATAGAATCATTAATTCCGTTATGGGAATGGTATGAGCGACGAATCAAATATAGAATCATCGACCAAGAAGAAAGAGAAGCAAGAATCAAAAAATTACCCTATTGGATGCATGAATATGTTTCAGATAATGACTTGTCATGGGAAACACTAACTTATGGCATGGATGTAGCTATTTATTTTGCTGAAGTTATAGTTAGACACAACGAGAAAATTAAATGGGGTTTTTTTACGAAACCTAAAAACAGAGCAGATGTAAATCAACCAGTTTTATTAGGGTTTAATAATGATATAGATTTAAACCCGAGACTGATTGTGGAAAACTGCACCAGGCGATCTGCAAAAGAAAAACAAAGCACAAGACTATATGATATGTATTACACTTGGATGAAATACATTTGATTAACCGTAAATCTAGTGATCGGATTCTACTAAGCGCATGAAGAACCTCTATACTCCCAGCTCACGGCTAAGTATAGATAAAAGAAAGTAAGTGCTTAATACTATAGTGCCTTCAACTCACCAATCAGCAGTGAGACAATCAGTTTTTGGAATCTCATGCGGATCTCAGGCGAGCACGGCGTAATGCTGTCGAGGATCTCCGGATCTTTTCTCCATTCCTCTGTCGGCATAACCGTGAATATGTATTCCAGGTAGTCGCGCACATTAATGCCGTTGGCCTTAGCGGTCTCAACGATACTGTAAATAACAGTGCTGGCATCAGCACCCTTAGGTGTGTCGCAGAATAGCCAGTTCTTACGACCGACTGTGATCTTAGTGTGTTTCTGCAGCTATCTGGCAGATCTTCAGAAATCCGATTAGTGTCAATATTCTTTCGCAAATTCATTAATTTATAATCTTAACTTAAATACACATGGAGGTTATGTTATATATGACTGTAGAAGAACTATGTAAGTCAATCTATCTTGGAGACAGGTGTTGCAAGAAGATTGATGTTTATGACGAGAAAATCACGTTTCAAATTGATCTGATTTCAAGGATAGAAGAATGGACGAACGAATGGAATTACTATAATGATAAAGACATAGAAAACGGATATATAGTGTTTGACAAATTGGATAGATGTAGTTTTATTAATGGTACGACCATTAATGATGAAATAGAGATACACTATTTATTTTGTAAAAACGGGGTATATCATTTTACAGTTGAAGGTGCCGAATATTATGGCGAAAACAATAATTATAATTGGGTAACTATTGATATTGCATGTCACGATTTTTACTTGATGGATAACGATATAATAATCAGAGAATAAACCATCTGAAATAGTAACGTAATTAAACAATATCGCATAATTCTAAAGAGCCGTTGACTAATACTTTATCTCCGACTCTATAGTCAACTTCATCCTCAAAATTAATCGTTATATGTTCACTGATTATCGATGTATTTGCGATTAGTGTGAATTTATCAATTATTTGAGACACTTCAATTATAGCTTCTATGTGAGGAGAGAAAGGAATACTCTGATTGTGTATAAGTTCTTTCTCTTCTTTTCGACTATAGGAAATAAGATCAATATTCACATTACCAGTAATTAAATCACCTTGTTTTCTTTTTGGTGTTATTTTTTTGTCTTCTAAATATTCGTCATACTCTATAAAATGAACTGTCAATTCTTTGTTGTCAACGGCGTCACGGATTTTAGCAACGCGGTCATATTCGCAAGCCATATCTGAATAAAGATTTATTATCGTAAATTGTCTCATCATGCACCTCTATTTAAGATTAATAAATGACTTCCAATCACTCGGCATCATAGTTTGTATTTTTCCATATTCAACAATAACAGCAACTCCCTTTTTGGGATTCGCAACGCCATCAAGATAATACATGGTTCTACCACCTACACTTCTAACATTTCCCAGCTTAGTAGCTTCACTAATAACTCGTTCCGCTTGTTTTGTGAAATTTTTAAAACCTTCCTCCGATTTACTAAATGCACCTTCAGGAACACCTAACCTTTTCTCTAAGGAAGGCATTCTATCTGGATATTTATCCCGATAATCATAAAAATGTTTTAATCCCTGGTTTCTTCCTTCAGGAGACGTTCCCCATTTTTCTGCACTTGCATTATCATTTGAGTTTTCTTCGCCAATTCTAACTGCACCACGCTTGTTATTTCGATATTTCTTGGTTTTAGATGATTTGTTATCTGCTTTTGAGGCCGCATATGTGGAAACAGCATTAATGACGGAACAAAAAGCAACAAAATCCGCAAAAGCACCACCTGCATTACATATTGCAGCAACTTTGAAATTGCCGGATTCTCTCAGATTGATTGCTGCCAGTTTTAGATTGCCTGAAAATAATGCGAACATTATTCCCGTTAACAAATAATCCAAAACGCTCATTCCAGCTTTTGAGATAAGACTAGATAACAGGCCTCCCCAACTTCCCATAACAGCACTTCGAGCTAATCCCAGCATCATGGCTATTATCATCTTGCCAATGCTGTGATTCTTTGAGTCCGGATCATTTATGAACCAGTCAACAATGTAGAATGCTCCGGATATTGCCTCTCCAAGTATAGCCTGAATGGCAATAGCCGTTTCCTGCTCGGTCAACGTATAGTGCCCGCTCGGATCCGAATACATAACAGGATTACTGTTAGCAAACAGATACTTATGTAAGCTCATCGGATCAGACAGAATGCCGGCATACGTGTCCATTGAAGTGAACGTA
>JAEEGG010005054.1_pt1 | contig 31611 bp, 29 predicted proteins | sample 9134161 | NCBI WGS metagenome assembly JAEEGG01 (sample SAMN16246543, study PRJNA631951) | gut metagenome | biome: gut microbiome; feature: rumen; material: CR-attached | host: Bos | place: Iran: Karaj | collected 2018-10
TTGACGGTGCGAATAAAAGCAAGACAGGAGAAGGTGCCATAAGGCAAGGGAATGCCGACAAAAAATAAACCCGCAGCGGCTCTGAACAAATTTGGAAACAGGAAAGCCTTCCCCAAATTTATTTTTATTTTTTTCGAGCAAAACAGGGTGTGCCCTTGACGAGCGCCGCTGTCGCTAACTTTGCAACGAAAAATTGTATATGACATCGCCCGAAAAATGAAGTGAAGACAGAACCACTGACGATGGTTCAATCAATGAACAATAGATACAATCTTTCAACAAGTTACCGTTCAAGTCCAATTATTGACGCAAATAACACACAGAAAACAAATGACGAAGAATAAGATATTAAGCTATCAGAGACAAGGGAATAGTACATGGCACGAAACTAGACAAAACGACCAGCCTGATTAACACAGAATGTAACCACCCACAGTTTGGTCGTCTATGTTACTCATATAGAGATTCTGAAGCAGTTTGATATAGTTTCTTATTTATATATAAAATGGTATACATAAAATAGTCAATCGTTAAAAAATACTAATCTTAGCGTAAATATGACACAAAGACTTGGAGCTTTTATTTATTTTTTATATCTTTGCATCGTGAAATTATAAAAATTACAATATGTATAAAGAAGATATTTTTGGTGATGATACTTTAAAATTAGTCTTGAGATATGGTGATTACACTATCTCAGGCTTTGATCGAAGGTCTAAACTTATGCCTTTTGAGAAGATGAGATCAATTCTTAATTTAAAAGAAAGAATATGCTATTTCTTTAAAAAAGACGATAAACGCCATATCATCATCATCCCCATCGACGAAGAAGGTTTTAAAGGAAAAGTAGAACTTGTTGTAGAATGGCACTCTACGAATAGTTACGAAATTAAAGCAAATAAAGAATTAAAATCTCGTTTTGTCAATGAAACAACACCTATTGACGCAAAGTATTGTATAGAACAAAGCTGCCAAATCATATTTCTAGGAATCCAGGATCCATATATAGATTTTACTGCTATTGGAGAACTATACAAATTCAAAGAAAGAGTATCTGGTTTGGAAATTGCTCCAGCTACTATTGTTGAAAATGAGAGGCAACTGTGGACAAAGTATATTGAAGCACAGAGCCTTATAGTTGAAAAACTACAAGAACCATTTAAATGCAAAGGCTCATATGAATTAGTACCAATACGAAACGCCAAAGGTGATACCGTACGCTATAAGCTAGTCATCCCGCTTGAAGAATCAAAGGATCAAACTCTTGACATTTATAAAGAATTTGCGGATGATTATAGGCAACATTTTGGAGATGACATCATTATTGACAAAGATGGCACTACTCTTCTTTCCAGAGAGGGTCTTGAGAGAGTTGATGTAATGATTGAGCGTAAATTCAATGCCATTATCAATAGATTTGAAAAGATCTCATGTTTGGTTAAAATACAACCAAACAGTATAATTGATATGGTGAAAAGAGATTTGAAGGTATTGGATAATGTCGTAGTCAATTTTGATAGTGACAGTCAATCCATTATGATTTCATCCAAAGACAAGCTACTTCAAAAGTTACCAGACGATATTAAAGAAAAATATGGACTCAAATTAGTCGGAATCTATTGCTTGTACAAAAAAACTGACGAATTTAACAACAGATTCTACGAAATAGAAAGAGAGAACTTACAATCATCAAATGCCAGCCGTGCGCTTAATTCAATGGCCGGCCTCAAAGAGCATGCAAAAGAGAAAAAAAGGAAATGGGAGGAAGCAAAAGAATATAAACGGGTTGAGTTTAAGCTTGGCCAACTATACAGTTATTCAGATGTTGAAGTAAATTTCGATGATGATTTCTGGAATGAATTGAGGAAGGATTTTTATGGACTAGATTTTTCATTCTCTCCTTCGGACAATCGCATTTTCTTTGAAATAACCTCATTAGATCATTTCGAAAAAAGAATGGCCGTATTGAAGAGTTCCGGAAAATTCAAAATAACCAACGAGGATAAGATAAATTTTAAAGTCAGGTTCTACCCTGTAGAAAAGAAAACGCTTATTGACTCATTTGAATATAAGAAAGAGAAGCTTAGAAATATAGAATTTGTAACTAAATTAATTGTAGACAACAAATATAAAATATACTATATTGGTAACTTTAGTGGCAGAGATTCAACAGAGCAATCTCTTACATTCAGTATTCCATTTAGGTGGAAAGAAGACAAAAAAAGGGCAAAGGAATTATTAAAGCTCTTGGAAGATAAGAGTTTTAAATTTGATTCAGTTTGTGCTAGTTTAAGAGGTGATGAAGTCAAGCTTTCATGGCTTACTGAAGCGATAAAGAAATTGGACGAGAGACGCATAGAGTCAACAGAGCCTAATAAAAAGCCTGTTAATCCAAAACTACGAGATTTTATTTTTGACTCTTCAAAGGCAGAGCCAACCTATAAATTCGAAGTTAGCGATGAAGAATTAGAAGATACGGACGAATACCGCGAGTTTCTATCGAGACAGCTTTTAAATCTTAATGACTCTCAAAAAAGAGCTGTATTAAGAGCGTTATATGCAAAGGATTTATGTTTGCTTCAGGGGCCTCCAGGAACCGGAAAGACAACTGTTATTGCCGAATTAATATGGCAACACATCATGAAATATCCTACGCGAAGAATTCTTCTTACTTCTGAAACAAATTTAGCTGTGGATAATGCATTAGAGAAATTAATGGGTTCAAGAAATGTTAATGGCGTATTGTCCCAGTATCTTAGCATTATCAAGCCCTTACGGTTCGGACGTGCATCCAAATTCGAGGAAGACGGTAAAAAATATTCAATTGAGAGAATTGAAAAATGGCTTGACGATGAATATGAAGAAGACTTTGTCTATGAGAATGAAAGTTCAAGTTTAGAAGATGCGAATAATGACACAATAGATGAAGAAGAACAAGATGACGTGAACAATAATGCCATTCAACAATGGATGAACATGATTGCTCAAAGAGCTTTGTCCTATGCTGAGAATAATCCCAAATATGCTAGTCTTGTAGATGAGTATCGTATAAAGCTTGCCAACCCCGATGGCGTTACGAAGAGATACTTTAAGGAAAAGTATTTCAAATATGCAAATGTTATTGGCAGTACTTGCAGTAGTACAGGTAGTCCTTCTTTTGCAGCAGATTATGCACGTGTCTTCTCTTCTGGCATTTTTGATAAATATGTAGAAAAAGGTGGTTTCATAAATACAATTAATGACATAAAAGGATTAATGAAAACTGCCGCGAACTACGAAAGTGATTTTCAAGATAAGGCATATTCAATTATCAAGAAGATCATGAAAGAGAATAATGTCAAAAATGAAGATGACCTTCGGGATCTCTTAGACAATCCAACAGACAATGTAAAACATTTTCTCTTCAACTATGATTTGCGGAAGCTCTTATTACCAAGAAAGATTAAGAAGTTTGACGCAATATTGGAAAGACTTGGTTTCAATGATGAAAATGAGTTCAATCAGCTTAAAACAATATACTTTGACACAGTTATAATGGATGAAGCTAGTAAAGCGACGCCTCCAGATCTTGTTTTGCCGCTTTGTTTCGGACAAAAGAGTGTTATTATAGGTGACCATCGGCAATTACCGCCAATGTTAAACGAACAGGATTTCAAAGAGGCGTTATATAGCTTACAAGACGAAAAGGCCACCAGCCTTGCGGATGAGATTGACAGACAATTTGTCGACACAAGCCAGTTTGCCCGTCTGATACTCAACCCCAAGACATCCAGTTCAATTAAATCGGTCTTTACTGAACAGTATAGAATGCATCCTCAAATAAACAATGTAATTGAGCAATTCTATAAAGAAGACGAAGGAGGCCTAACCTGCGGTCTTGACCCGGATAAGGTGGATGAAGCAAAACTTGCAGAACCAGAAAGCAGATATCATGGATTTTATCATCCTGGATTTATATCACCTGATGTACATACTTTATGGATTAACGTTGATGAACCAGAACAGCGTACAGAATCAAAGGCACTTTACAATGATTCTGAAGTAGAAGCTGTTAAAAGAGTCCTTCAATACCTGATACATGCTGATGGCTTCAATGAATACATGAGTTTTTGGGATGAAAATTCAAAGAATGAGGAGCGAAAGAATTTAGAAAAAGAGATTGGCATTATCAGTTTCTATAGTCAACAGGTGAAATGTCTTAATGAAATACGATCTGTTGCGAGAGAGCACAACGTGAAAGTCAAATTAAACACAGTTGACAAATTCCAAGGTATGGAACGCAATATCATTATTGTTTCCACTGTAAGAAGTAACAAATATAAATCCGGAAACGCGATTGTTCCAAATACGAAGCCAGGATTTGCAGAGTCTCCAGAGCGACTTAATGTTGCTTTGTCCCGCGCAAGAAGGTTGTTAATAGTTGTAGGTAATAGTGATTTCTTCGATCGTGTAAAAGACAGGAAAGGTAATTTACTCTATCACAATGTCATAGAAGAGATGAAGAAGCACCATGAGATAATAGATTATAAGTCATTGACGAAATATATTACAAAATGAACAGCATCAACATAAGAGGATTTCAGCAAGTGGTAAATGAGAAAAAGGTTTCTGAACTCTATCTTGGCACACTTGACATAAATTGGAAATTTTTGAAGGTAGGTTATAATGCTATCTGTACGGAAGCACTTCCACTTACTTTCTTCGAGAAGATGGTTTGCGGTATCGCTAATCTCGATGAGAAAGTATATTTAAATGACCTCGCTCACATTATGGGTCTGAATATTGAGGAGGATATTCTGAACTTAAAATTTCAGGATAAGGCCGAAACAGAAATCCTGATGGAAACACTTCGGTCTTTAAACGAATATGGAATGATTTCAAAGCCTGACGATTCTTTTTCTTATATTGAGCTTACTCCACTCGGCAAAGAGTACTATGTTCAAGGAAGAAAATTTAAACAGGGTCAGAATAAAGGGTTTACCATGTATTTTGATCTGATGGCAGATGATAATGAACATGCCAGGGAATTATTTGGAAAATTGTCAGTTGATGGTTCCATTTTCGACGAAGAGTTGTCAATTCCCTATGCCGACGAGGCTTATGTTAAACAATTTGCAGAACGTCAGATACCTCAATATTACAGTAAGACAACTGGCAATTCATTTACAGACATGTCCGTTTCATCAACTGAAGTCTTGTATAAGAAAATTGTTGTATGTATTATATACGATTCATTCATTGAAAAATTCAGGTTGGATATTGTTGATGACGGTGGACTAGACAGGTCATATCTCGCAGATTATCTGAATAGAGAAAATATTACCAAAAAGTATCTGGACGAGTTTGCAAGCCAACACATATCCACAATAGCACAAAAGCCTACTTCTCAGACTGAATTTGAAGAAGAAATCACTAGAGTGCAAAGAGATGCTGAATATGAGATTTTCAACAAAAATCCCCAAAATGCCGTTAAGATCGTCTCAGACTTTGCCCATTCCCCCAAATATATGGAGGTTGAAAATGTATTCAATTTTATAAATATAAGAATAAAAAACAAAGACATAAAATCGGTATTTATTCACATTCCGACCATATCGCCGGAAGAAGTTGAAATTATTAATTCGATTTCAGAGAATGACAATATTAAAATATATCTAACAAGCGGGAATGTGAATGATTGCGACTCTAGTTTTTCGGATAGAATATTTGTACTTCGAGATGAGCAAAAATTGTCCCCCATATTAATGCTTGATGATGTATTATACGAAAGTCAAGATCTCGTTTTCATGAATGGTGAAGGCTGTTTATCTGTAGAATTTCTGCATAGACAAGATACAGATCTGGAACAAAAATGGAGTGACATCACTTCTAAGTTCGCTAAGCATTACTTACCGATAGAGATAAAGGAAATCTCCGACATTTTATATGATGAAAGTGATTGCGATGTATTTGAAAGAATAAACAATCTAAATAGTTTAGAGAATCATATTCGCTTTGATTCTACCTATATTATCTCTACAGGTTATAGTGAACAAGTTGATTCAATCTACAAATCAAGAAATGAAAAATTGATCAATATTATTTCAGACTATACACGTAATTTAATTGAAGAGGTTGAAAAGCTTAAGGAAGAGACACTTATAGACAGTATTGACACAATTGAGAAGATGACTCAAGTCAAAGACCGCCTTGACACAATTAAAAAGAAAATAATACCGGAGCGACTCCTACCTCTATCAAAAGAAATAAGAGAAGAGGGAATTATGCTGGCACTTGATAATACTATTCACTCATTCGAGACCAGACTTGATGAAAGAGATGTGTTTCTACGACAGGAGTTGCTACCTAAAAGTTATATTATTGACACTAACATCTTTGTCTTGTTTCCTAAAGTAATGGATTTCATAAGCAAAGAAGATAGGATTATTTTATCAGGTAAGGTATTAGATGAACTGGACAAATTAAAAGGCACTACTGTTGGCGCAGACAAAAAGAATGTCCTTCAAGCAATTCGAGAAATCAATTATATGCTCAAAATGTTGAGAGAAAATGTAATTCTAGAAGCTGCTGATACAAGATTATTGCCTGAAGATTTTGACAAGAAGAACTCTGACAATATAATTCTTAGTGTTGCTTTAAAATATCGTGACAGGAATCCGTTTATGGTCACAAATGACACCAATTTTCAAAACAGAGCAGCTTTTCTGAACATACCATCTAAGGGACTTAAAGACATCTTACCTGATGATGTTTATAATTCCATCGAATTTAACAAGCCTACCAAGAAGGCTTTCACTTCGCAATCCCCATTGCCCCCAAAAATGGAACCAGGAAGTGAGATGCATCCAAGATTGTATAAACTAATAGTCAATGCATATGAAAGCTGCAGAAGAGTCGGGGAAGATGTGTTAGTGTCATTATTAGTCGGTCAAATAAAGCTCATTGATCCTAGATTTAAAACCAAATATTATGGATTTGAAAAGTTTAAGGATTTATGCAATGCCTATCCTTCTGTAATTGAGTTATATAACAATGAAACAAATGCATTATGTATTAGGCTAAAGAAAAAAGATATGAGGACGGGATATGCAAAAGAAAAAAGTAAGAACCAACTTGATTATGCCAGACTCATATTGTTGAAACAATTAGTGGAAAAGATGATTTCAGAAGAAGATCCATCTGCACCAATTCAAGATGGGGATATTCGAGTAGAATTCGAGAAAATAACGAAGATTCCTATAAAATTGAATATTGTTAGGCAAACTCGTGAGGAATTAGGAATTCCAACGACAAAAATAAGAAAAGAAAATTTTAAAAATAAAAATTAAGTTTATGTCAAGGTATGAAAGTTCGCGATTTGTGAAAGACCCAAACACTATGAATCGGGAAATTCTAAAAATCGCTTGTGACAAGTTAGGTTGGACATATAAAGTCCAAGGAGAAGACCTTATCGTTACTGATGCCAAACAGAAAGAAAAGGTCTTTGGCGAGTATGTGCTAAAAGTCTCTGGCTCGACAGTAACATACAATAGTTACTACTTAAATAATGGTGGCCAGCTAGTTGCTGAGTTACAGTCTGTATTCTTCCCTCTGAATGTAGAATATGCTAAAAAAACAGTAATATCTGCTTTTAAAAAGAAAGGGTTTTCATTACAGAAAATATATAATTTTGTTCCAACCGATGAAGAAGTAGATAGGTTTTGCATGGTTGGCTACACAAAACTTGAAGACGAAAAAGAAAAAAGATATGAGATACAGTTTTCGATTCTGAGGGATGGTACTGTAGTAACAGATTCGAATTATCTTCCTGATGATGTAAACGAAGCTGCTCACTCTGCTATGGATGACCTTCAAGAAGCGTTCGGCAATAAGCGCATTATGACGAAAAAGCCAGAATATGACATTATGATTGCACGTTTAAAGGAGCATAAAAAGATAACAAACAAGAACACTCAAATAATTAAGTAATATGGAAGATACTTTTAGAAACATTAAATGCATGTTGAATGCGAATTTCCCACTGCTATATCTTGTAACGTCTGAGTATGGCAGAGTAACACAGAAACTCCGTAAAATTGCATTTGAAGAGGATTACCAATTCCACACTTGGGATTGTGTAGATCATCTTAAAACGCACAAAAAGAACCAAAACAATCGCCTGGAGGAGGTTGTCCCACACGTTGAAAGTGATTCTACGGAAGATTGTGAAAGTTTGATTAATTATCTCTATGAAGGATTGGCCAAAACAGAAGATAACAGTAAGGAGATCTTTGTTGTCGAAGACTTCCACAAATATTTTGACCGGGAAAAGATAGTGGTTGGACTACGAAAATTATCCTTAGAGATGAAGGATCTTAATAAACATATCATATTTCTTTCTCCTTCATATCAATTACCCGAAGAGATTGAAAAATATGTTACGGTTGTCTCAATACCATTGCCAGATAGAAAAGATTTGGAAATCAGACTTCGTAGTATTTACAAAGGTGAGTTGGATGAGGACTTAAAGAAATACATTATTGATGCTGCTCTTGGTTTGACAGATACAGAAGCTGAGCTGGCTTTTCGACTAGCAAATGAAATGGTTGGACTCAATACTCGTGAGGCTGTTCAGATAATCGCCAACGAGAAAGAGCAAATAATCAAAAAAAGTGGAATTCTAGATTATGTCCAAGTTAACCTTGATATGAAAAAGAATGTTGGAGGTTTGGACGATCTTAAAGCCTGGCTTAAACAAAGAAGCAAAGCATTTGAAAGAAAGGCAAAAGAATTCGGTCTGCAGGAGCCCAAGGGAATAATGCTTTTAGGCGTTCCTGGTTGTGGTAAAAGCTTGACAGCCAAATGTGTAGCAACAGAATGGAAACAACCACTCTTAAGACTTGATGTCGGTAAAGTTTTCCAAGCAGAAGTTGGTAGCAGTGAGAATAATATTCGTCGAGCAATAGCCACTGCTGAAGCCGTTGCCCCTTGTGTTCTTTGGATTGACGAGATAGAAAAAGGCCTTAATGTCGGAGGTGAAAGAGATGGAGGAACAAATTCAAGAGTCTTTTCTACCATTTTGACATGGATGCAAGAGAAGACCAAGCCGGTATTTGTTGTTGCAACGGCAAATGACATTAGCCAATTACCGCCAGAATTTTTACGTAAGGGACGTTTCGATGAGATCTTCTTTGTTGACTTACCAACAGAAGAGGAAAGAAAAGAAATATTACGTATTCATCTTCAGAAAAACAATCAGACAGGAATTCAAGATCTTGATGATATCGCTAAAGCTACTGTCCTTTATAACGGTGCAGAACTAGAAGAAATCGTAAAAGAGTCTATGTTCTTAGCATATATTGACAATCCGAACAATCCTAATATCAGCATAGCACATTTAGAAGAGGCCCGTTCACATATCATTCCACTTGCTAAAACCATGTCAGAGAAAATTAGGGGATTGAGAGGATGGGCTGATACCCGTGCAAGAAGAGCTAGTCGAACAAAAAATAATGAGACTTTGCCAGATCAGCAGGCCACTGTTAAGCAGACAAAACGTGAAAAGGCAGAAGACACTTTCGGATAACCTTCTCTATCTATAATTCTCCCCAGTGTCGTTTCTATTAGCAAATAGAAGCGACATTTTTTTATAACCACACCTTTGTGTCATGTTTACGCATAATAATTGTTAAAATTGATACTATTTAGCAAGAAACATCTTTGAAAATTTGGAGGGAAACAAAAAAATCACTACCTTTGCGTCATAATTACGCTAACACTATTTGGTTATGACAGAAATTGAGATTAAATCAATTAAGGGGATATCTCTTCTCAAGCAAGGGAAAAACCAAGAAGCCTATAATGAACTTCTTGATGCGTATCTTTCTCTAAAACGTGATGTACCGCAATTAAAGGAAGTAAGAAACTATGAAGAAGTCGGAACGGCATTGTTCTTGTTACTTACTTATGAAACCATCGATGACATTGACATCAAACAGAGGATTGCCAGCATTTCATATATGTTCATATCCAAGGCCATCAAGCAGGATCCCGACAATGTCAACTGTGCTAAATACAGAGTAATGTTACTCGATTACTGTAAGGAGCCACTACAATATACAGCTATGTCTGCTTTGAATTTATGCGGCGGCGGTTTTGGTTTTATGTCAATCGGAGCCATGCCAGAGCTTAGATCAAGGGATGCGTTATATATGATGAAGTACTATGATTTAAAGTCATACCCAATTTTAAGGATGCACAACGAATTCTTCTCAAAAATTGAAGATGACCTTGATGCCATGATTTCTCGAAGTTTTTTTGGTACGATGACGAAGGATGACGTATTGGAAAAAGGTTGCAAAAATCACGAAAAGATGCTGGATTATATTGAGAATCAGGTTCTTGAAGACGAAGATATTGATTTTTAAACATATATTGTTATGATGGATTTAACACCCCCACTTAGCGAGGCAATGAATAACATTGCAGCATGGAGAAACCGATATGGTAGATCGGAATATCCGCACAAGATTGTAGTAAACATGATGTATCGTGCTTACAGTACCAGATTAGTTTTTCAGGCATTCTCAAGAGGAGAACTACCTGATGGATTTAGTGACTTTCAAGAGGCAATACAATATGTCATGCAGTTCTATAGTATGACGGCATCCAGTCAAGTTCATCAAAACCTCCTATATTGGATGCAGTCTCGACCGACCGAACAAGTCGGCACAATTTGTACTCAGAATTATGAAAACTTAGCGACCAAAGCCGAATACGATAGTAAGGCTAAAGAAGAAATTGAGTTTTCATATGCTTTTGAGATGTTAAATGATATGTGTGTGCTATATTGGATTGCATTCAGACTTTCTGGAAAATCTGCTGTTGATGCCATATCGGCTATGACAGGTGTGATTATAGAAGAGATACCAGGGATGGATTATACAGTTACTAAGCAAGTGTTTCAGCAGCTTTTGGTAGCAAGATTCATGAATTTCCATTATACCCCACTACCCTAGTTCTATGGATCGACCAAATTGGGCCGTCAATTTGCCCGAAAACGTATACCAGCAAATACTGCGCATAATAAAAACAGTGCCAGGTTTTGCATCATACATACATTTTGAGGGAAGAGATAATATGATAGACATGGCGCGTGATTATGCGTCTTGTCTATCGTATGGCAATCTGCTCACAATTGGCGTGCAAACTAATCTTGAACTGATATGTGAAATGATTAGGAGGCAAGGCATTTCTAGCCCTATTTCCATAGAAAAATGGGATCCCCAGCCATTATGGGCAACAAATTTGAATCACGACGAAATAGACTATCTGGATCATTTCATTATTCAGATTAGGGATCTTCCTATTTTTCTTATGGACAGAAAAGAAGAAAGTAACTTAACCCGACTGATAATTGAATTTCAGAAGTCACATAACATACCTGACGATAGGAGTACACGTGAAAGTGAAGTATTAGGAGCAATTAAAGAAAGATTTAATAGAATTATTGCTGAAAAAGAAGAAGCTATCCATTTAGTTGACAATAGTCTTATTGTGGATGATCGTTCAATCATTTCTGAATTCATACAAGATGCAAATGTCAATTTTTACAATGTAAACCTGGATTCTAGGAATTGTGATGAATTTCTCAACAAGTATCTAGTCAAGTTCAACCCTTATATAGCATTTGAGATTTCTGAGAGATTATTACGTTTTGAGAAAGTTAGCCAAATGCTTCCTTTTCTAAAGCAAGCTTGCACCAGTATCTTTGCTTCTCCAAATATTTACTGGCATAACAAAGAAGCTATTTACGGCTGTGCTATTTTATCCCATACACTTATTGAATTAATCGGAATAAAACGGATGCTGGAAATTCAGGATGAAGATCCCGACCTGGTCAGAAAGATATTTCAGAACTCATATCTATTATTGTCTCGTGTCATTTATTGGCATGACATTCAAAATGAAGAAAAGGAATCGTACGATGACAAACTTCTGCCTATTAATGTTCAACACAAACTGAGGGCATATCAGTTAAGGGCCGAACTAACCCAACATTACTATCCTTTTATGCAATCCGATGTCACTCAGGAGGATTTTAATCTTATGAGTATTGCAGACATGATGTCTGCACACCTTCTTTCATATGCGCATCACATCGTTGGAGAAGATTCTCTTTTCAAGCAGAGTGTTAATAAGATGTACAAAACACTGAGAATTCCCGTATATAGCGACATTAACGAGTCATTAAAATATGGATGGCAGAAATTGGATCAATTATCTCAAAAATACTATAAGAACTATATTGATGGTAAGTATTTTCTTGACTATAGGGCAATAAAAGAATTCTTCAATAATAATCATTTCTTCAATGGTCAAAGAGGTATCCACCTATCACAGATAATTAATGTGGATATTTCAAAATTGCCAGAATATGCTATAAATCATGCATATAAGAAGGAACGTGAAGAGATTAAACAATACCTAAATAGCAAAGGGGTACAGTATTTTTACCATTTCACAGAAATTAGCCGTATCGAATCTATTATCCGATATGGAGGTATTCTCTCCTACAAGCAATGCCTTGATAAAAATATCGTTATTCCTGTCACTGATGACATGCAAAAGACTAGAGACATTGATGCGAAACGCGGACTGGAAGATTTTGCAAGATTAAGTTTTTGTAAATATCTTCCTAAGATTGATATAAGAAAGAAAACATATTCAGATCTTGTTCTTCTTAAAATAAGCACAGATGTTGCTCTATACGAAAATACGGAATTTTCAAATATGGAGGCAACCCAAGATGAGATGGAACACGGCCCGTCACTTGAGGATCTCAAAAAGGTGAATATTGAAGTGACCCAACGAGATTTCTGTCAAGAAGATGATCCCAATTACTGGGCATATCAAGCAGAAATATTAGTTAAGGGGAAAATACCACTAAAGTGTATTATTAATATAGAAAATCCAGAAATATTGTAGCAATGCGTAAAAAATACGCAAAAATATTTGGTAGATTCAATTATTATTTGTAATTTTGCAGCGTAAAAATAACACAAAGGAGTAAAAATATGAAGAGAAATTCTAAAACAGGCTTATATGAGTCTCAATACTGGCATCCAGCTGTAACGACTGATGCTGTTGTTTTCGGATTTGATGATACAAAATTAAATGTATTGCTCATAAAAAGAGACAATGCCCCATTTTTAGATTCATGGGCATTACCCGGCGGTTTTATTAGAGAAGAGGACGAAACTGCAATGGAGGGAATATTAAGGGAATTACATGAGGAAACAAATGTCAAAGACATATATCTGGAAGAATTAAAGACTTTCTCTAACAAAAATCGAGATCCCCGTGAGCGTGTCATAACCATCGTATATTTCGCCTTAGTAAAAATGAAGCAATACGAAATTAAAGGTGGTGATGATGCCAAAGAAGCAAAATGGTTTCCTATTGATGAACTTCCGAAATTGGCTTTTGACCATTCCGAAATCATTCAGACTGCTATTGACCGTCTACGGGAAAGAATACACTTCACCCCTATTGGCTTTGACTTACTGGATGACATGTTTACCATGCCACAACTCCAGAACATTTACCTGGCGATTTTGAATCCTCCTGCAGATGATAAGAAACTAAGAGATCGTCGTAATTTCCCTCGCAAGATGTTGAAGTTAGGTTATATAAAAGAGACCGAGAAAAAAGTAACCGGTACACCATACAAACAACCCAAACTGTATACTTTTGATAAAGAGGCTTATGACACTGCTAAGAAAATTGGCATGAGACTTGAATTCTAACAACCTAATATAGGACCTCCCCTATGCGGGAGGTTTTCTAGGCGAAATTCTTCTTTGCGTAAATATTACACACAGGGATCTTTCGCCAGGCATTTGACACAACAAAAATTCTTTGCGTAAACATTACACTAAGATACGTTTTATGAAAAAGGAACATGAATGGCATAATATTGCCGATGTGAACGTACAAAGAGTATGCGATAATTCAATTGTCGCGTTAACCCTATACGTTAAGATAATAAATGGAGAAAGATTCTATAAAGTAAACGGTGAGCATGTCAGATTGCTTCCGTATACAGAGTATGTCAACGGATTCGGATATAACGCTGTTACTGCATCATACCGGTTGTATCTTTAATGGCATGTATACATTTTCAATAATAAAACATATAAGCTTATGAGAAAAATTAAGAGTTTATTTGGTTTTTTCAAGAAGAATGAACCAAAAAGAACGGCAAACTTGAAAAAGAATGCCAAGGTTGTTAATGCTTCACCTGATACAAAAATGAGGGATGTAGAAAGAAAAAAGGAGGCGCTAGAAGCTGTTTGCGATGAAATGACAGTCGAGGTCAAGGATGTTCCTTCCGAGAAACAACTGAAAAATGAAGTTGAAAGCAACGTCCAACCAGAAGCAGCAACAAATGATGAAGGCCTAAAGGCTCAAATCTACAATCTGATTATTGTTGACGAAAGTGGCTCAATGAGTCACCTAAGAGATGTAACTCTTTCAGGTATTAATGAAACAATAGGAACAATAAGAAGTGCCCAAAAGGAGTTCGCAGAAACACAAGAACATACTCTGACTCTTGTGACATTCGATTCTTGTCCAAACAGGGCTGACGTAAGAACCATGATTGACAATTGTCCAATAGACAAGGTAAAGGAATTCAGGGATTATATGCCAAATGGTTGTACTCCTTTATATGACGCTATGGGGCAGTCACTTACAAAATTACACGCTAAAATCAAAAACAATGTCAAAGCTTCCGCTGTAGTCACTGTGTTAACAGACGGACTAGAAAACGCCTCCAAAGAATGGGATGCTTCTGGATTACGTCGATTAATAGAACAGTTGAAAGATGAAGGATGGTCGTTCTCATACATGGGATCCGCTCATAACGTAAAAGAAGTAACAGATCTTCTATCGATTGAAAACGTTGTCGAATTTAGTCATGATGACTTTGGTGCCGATAACACCTGGCATCGTGAGCGTTCGTCCAGACGTGCCTACTATCGAAAGATGAACATGATGTATTGTTCAAACCCCGATATTTCAGAAAAAGATCTACAGGAGAAGAAACGCCAATTTGCAAATGAATACTATAGTCCCAGAGTCACACCTGAGAACATTAGGACTCTTAAAGAGAATGAGATATTTGTGTTTGGCAGCAACATCGGAGGTTTTCATGGTGGAGGAGCAGCAGCCTTTGCCATGCGCAATTTTGGTGCTGCCTGGGGACAAGGGGAAGGAATACAGGGAAGAAGTTATGCAATCCCGACCATGGAAGGTATTGAGCAGATAAAAGAATCAGTGGGACGTTTTACTGATTATGCATCCGAACACCCCGAGTTGCGCTTTTTAGTAACACGTATTGGTTGTGGTGTCGCAGGGCATACTTTCCAAGAAATAGCGCCGTTGTTCAAAGACTGTATTGGCCTCGAGAATGTTGCTCTTCCTTCTGAATTTTGGGATGTATTGGGACTAAAGATGTATTGAAGGCGTTATCATTCTCCCGTTCACCGGGAGAATGATAATATCAAGATTTTCATGGAAATAAACAATATATTTGATAACAACACATAATTGATGGCATTATACAGTAAAAAAGCATTGAATTCTCAATTCTTTTTGTAACTTTGCAGCAAACTTACACTATTCAAGGTGTTATGAAGGTATAAACGTTATTTACTAAAATGATTTTGGCTCATGCATAACATTTTCAGAAGTAATTTCAGATATATTGCCCAGCGATATGAAGAGTGGCAGGGAGGAGTGTGCATCAATAAAGGGTTAATTGATGCGGAAATCATAGCGGAAGTCATAGATGAAGAGACCATCAGATTTAAGATAGAAGATGCGGATAACTTGAATATTCTGAAGGATTTTGAGTTTGAATTATTGAATCCAATGTCAGAATCACTTCCTGATAGAATTCAATACATTCACTCAACTAATGATTTCAATCCCATCGTTCCTATAGTATGCCACATATTTCACAAGGACAACAATATTGAATATGTAAGATTTGCCATGACGAATCCTGATAGAATCATAGAGTTCTATGGAAATGTCGTAGAGATGAGTCAGCCACACAGATTGTCCCCAAAAGAACAGGAAGATTATCATGGAACCACAGCAGATTCTATTTTGTCTGAGTTGAGAAGCTATGGGATGTATGAATCAGGTGCCATAATGGAACGCGCAGCGCAATTATTTTGGGATAATGCAAAGGTGGAAAATAAAGAGCAAGTCCGTCTCATTATTGAATCACATAAGCTTTTCGTAGAAGTCTACAAAATTGCTCAAGAAGAGAAGGATTATTCAGATGAGGAAAACGACTCTGAGCCGATGATTCTTCCTAAAGTATATCTTTTTATGGCATATTGCAACTATAAGATTGGCAACATAAAAGATTCGTATTTGATAGCGAAAATGGCTGAGCATTCACTTGAAGAAGTTTTAAGGACATCACTATTTACAGGCATTAGAGATATGGTTGGTGGTAAGGATATCGACGAATTCCTTGATATTCTAAAAAATCAATATGGAGACGAGATTTCCACCATTTCTGAAGAAACTATTGATCCTTGTAAATTAGATTTAGATTTACTCAGAAAAAATGAAGTATTAAATGGTGACGAGTCCGGAAAGCCAAATAAAGCACAAATCAAAAGTCTTATTGAGGCTATTAACGAAATAAAGGAAAATATATTACAATATGCAGATTCGAGCCACAATAATGAGCTGGTCATGAGGGCCTTTCAGTTTTCCAAAATGCTTGAATTGTATACATATCCCCTTTTGTATGCTTGGCAAATATATAAATACGGATGGCATAGTGACTTTTGGGAGGAAGGAGAGTCCATGCTTGACTATATGATGTTTGAACTTAAATCAAGGGAAATGACAAAGCAATTGCTTGACACATTAGAACAGGGAGATTCCCCATTTAAGAATTTTGAACGTAACGGAGCTATTACAAAAGATCTTATCAGAATCTATTCTATACTTATTAAAGACAATTCTTTTGAAACATAAATAGCAAAGCAAATATGATATTAAACTTTTTATAACTTATTGTATTTCTTATTATATGACCTGCTAACACTTAATATTGCGCCGATATAAGCACAGTTAATGATTGTTGAAGTTCCACCTTTCGATATCAGGGGCAATGGTTGCCCTGTTACAGGGACAAGGCCCACAGCAACCATCATGTTAAAAATAGCCTGAGATGTTAGCAATATACCAAGTCCCATGACTAGAAAGGCTGGGAATTTCTTTTCGCATCTACTTGCTATTCGACCACAACGATAGAGTAGTATAATAAATAGGAAAGTTACAGCAAAAGCCCCCGCCAAACCTAACTCCTCAATGATGATAGCAAAAATGAAATCTGAGAATGCTTGTGACAGAAAGTCACGCTCAGTACTTCTTCCAGGTCCCTTTCCTAAAATTCCACTTGTAACAATTGCAATATTTGCATGAGCTACCTGTGCATTTTTGTCAAGATCATATTTATCAGGAGTAGGCATTGGTTTTCCAAAATTAACAATTCTACTTTTCCAAGTGTCAACACGATGAAATATTTTCTCTATAATGTTCTTCTCTTTGAGATTCTCCACCTGTTCTGTTTTTGCCTGTTCCTTTTCTTGGTCACCCACATCATGGCCAACTATCATAATCATTGCCAGAGCAAAAGCAACAATTAGTATTATGTACCCAACAAGTTTCAAAAGCTGTTTCTTAGGCACAAGCCCATAGAACATCATCATAAAGACCACGCAGAAAAGCATAACTGCCGTTGAAAGATTCTCCAGTCCAATCATAATACATGTTGGGATGGTTACCCAAAGAATTACCTTAAAAGCACTTTTGTCCGCCCCATTTTCTCGTTGCGACATGGCCAAAATCTGAGACACGAGCAACACAATAGTACCTTTGGCTATTTCTGAAGGCTGAAAGGTAATGCCTAACAAACTAATCCATCGCCCTGCATCGCCGACTTTTGCCCCAGCTATTAACACCCACAATAAAGTTGCTGCTGAGAAAAAAGTCAGGAATGGAATCATCGTCCTATAGTGCCTGTATGGGATATTTTGCATGATGATTGCTACTAGCACACCAGCAATAACAGTGAAAGAGTGAAACGAAATTGGTTTGAGATAGTTTTGACTCTTATAGGTCAGTACACTTGAAGCAGAAAACACTTCGACAATACTGACCATACAGAGTAAGAAGAGTATCATCCAAACAACCTTGTCACCCTTGAATATGTTACCTATTTTTATGTTCATACAGTCTTCTCCTCTACCATTTGCCATATACTACTACTCCATTTAACGAGTCTCTCCATAAATTAATCTCAATATATTCATCATGATTAAAAATATGAGGATTGCTATAGTGAAGCCGAACACTATCAACAATAATACATACACGATAGAAGTCCTCCTCGTTAGATTTAACAATTTTACCTGCTTCCTGTTCAAACTTATCGAATATGGATTTGGGTATTCTCTCATCAAACTCAATAATCATGGAATCTCCGAAATCACCAGTAAAGTGAACTTCTCCTGGTTTATAATCCTTTATTTTGAAATCCGGCAATCTGATTCCAATAGCATCTTCGATTTTGGTTGGATTATCGAACCAGGTCTTCCTGACATCAGGATTGCCCAAATCGTCAAAGGATTTAGCTACATACAAAACATATGAACCAACCATCAGAGCTGCTACTAAAAGTGTAAGACACCCGATACCGGAACAACCCCATATAATATACTTTTTATTTACCATAGTCGTTTTGCCATCTATTTATACCTCAGCAATATCGTCGGAAAAAACTCCACCGCCTCCATACAGTTGGTGCAGACAGACAACTCACCTTTATACCCTAATGGTCCTGCTTCATGGCTATATTCATACCACTGGAGATTTTCAGATTTGCACCCACAACGCATACAGGGAATTCTGTAAAGGCGTGGTTCAAGGTCTTTCCCCATTCTGTGAGGCATGACTGTTTGTGCTTTAAACAATAGTGGAGAATGATCCAAGTCCCAATACCTGATCATTGGACTTTGAAGCGGATTCGGGCAAAGAATAAGCTGTTTGGCTTTTCCTTCTTCAATTCGGGCCATCTGATATAGTATCCTCTTCCCTCTTGGTTCTATACTTAATACTTCCCTATCATAATACTTGCACAACTTAATATTGTAGTTTGTATTAACGGCAGGTTCATTCCACCTTTCAAGCCAATCTAACCAATAGGAGATCACATTTTTCTTCCCTGATATCTCCTTGTTGTCATAAAGAATCTGAACAACATCGTCAGCTAAGAACCAATCTACACATGAGAAATCCTTTTCCATCAAGGCCTCATGAAATAGTTTTGAGAACTTTTCGTATTCTGTTTCTTCCTTTTTAACAATCGATCGTTTCGGCTTTTTTGACATAAAAACAGCGGGAAGTGTCATATCAACGGGACGCATCCATAAGCTTTTTAGCATATCGTCCTCTATTGTCGGTTCTAGAGCGGCCAGATTACCTCCTTGGTTAAGAACTACCACATATTTGTCGATTCTTTCCTGGAATATAATCTCTGCAGAAACAGGGTTGTTTTCCTTTCTGATGGACTCGAACTTTCCTGTTATATAATCTATGTAGCGGTTCTTCCCCTTCATGGTTTCTAAAACCCATATTGAAATATATTCGAAGTCATCACTCAAAATTGACTCGAATAAAGATGCGTCAAGTTCATTCCATGCTCGACATATAACCTCTGACATTCTTTTTCCTAATTCCATATCCATACTGATTAGTTGTTGTATAGTTGCGGTACTATTCTCTTGCCTATCTCTCACATTCTTGTAATCTGCATTTTTCGATCTCAACATCAAGAGTCCTAGCCGTTCTGAAAAAACTATCCAGCATCAGCTTAAGATAGTCAACTACATCAGGTATCTGTGACACAAACAAAAAATGTTTCTTAATATGTACTGCCACGTCATCTGAGTCGGAAATACTGTAAAAGACAGAAACTGTTCCTCGCATATTAATGTCATTTACCACCTGTCGCACCCTAGCAAACTCGTCAATATCGAACTTGGAGAAACTGTGACACCAGGGCCATATTAGGTTCACAAATAGGCAGTCATTCACAGCTTCCATAAGGAAAACGATACCCTGATACTCAAACTGGATGCGACCTTCCTCTGTTTCTTTAGGCTCACATCCCATTTTTGGAAGTATTTCCATTACTAAATCACGGGTACCCATATTTCCCTGTGTCATAGTTAATCCTAGTTCCTCTTCAACGGCGTCCTTTTTTGACATGAGTTCTTCGAAACAACGGTTTTCTTCCGCCTCTTTCTCTTCACGTAATTCCTTATAGTATCGGTAAATACTATAAACTATAAAGGCTACAGCCAAGGACAATGCTCCGCTCATATTCTATTGTTGTGCTTTGATGACAAGAACCTGTTTCTGATTATCAATTTCAATTTTCCCTAGTCTACCCAATACGCTTTGTCCGAGCAGTAATGGAGCTTTCTGGTTACGAACGACAGATGCCCGGACATTTTTTAGGCTCTGACCTCCAAAGTCTACATCCTTTAAAATAATGACAGTGCCGACATTTACATCTCCGTCAGCATCCATGTATCGCTGGTTGCCAATTATGTCATTTACTGACAGATATCCGTTTTTCATCATGAATGATGCTTCAACAAGCGACAGTGTTACATCACTTGCGCCAGTATCAAAAACAAAGTGGAGAGGAAGACCATTAATTTTACATTTAACTTTATACACACCACTTTCCTTAGTAAAGGGGATCTCTGAAACATCTTTATTATTCGATGTTTTTTGTTGTTCAAAAACACCTACATCATTAGCATCCTCTCCATGTTCTTTGTATTTACGAATGAGAGCTTTGAACTCTTCCATATCTCGGATTGAGTCCATATCTTGATCCCTTGAAATATGTGCGAAACGGCGATATCCATGCTCCAAAGACATCTTCAGATAATCCAAGGCCTTTTGTTTATTGCCCATTCTTGCATATAGGCAAGCAGCATCATAATAGCTCCCTGCACGGTCATCATCTTTTGCAATGATGCAATCCATCATTTCAATTGCTTTCTCATACTGTCCCAAACCTTGGTAGGCATAGTGAATACAGTTATACTTCTCAGGTGTGTCTTCCAGTTCAATTACCTTTCTGAAGTCTGCTTCAGCCAAATCTTTTTTGCCCTGCTTCAGATAAATGTCTCCGCGAGTCTCAAAAGCATAGGATTCCTCTGGATCTAGAACCACACACATCGACAAGTCTTCCACCGCTCCATTCAAATCACCTGACAGTTCCTTAAACCACCCACGACGATAATAACCAAAAGCATATTCTGGTTGTGCGGTGAGAATCTGGCCATACACATTAATTGCCGATGTAACATTCCCTTGTTCATATAGGATATTTGCTTTTCTTTCAAGTATAGACAGGTCTGTGCTATCCATATTCAAGGCCTGATTAATGCTACTTAGGGCTTTCTCGTACCGGCCCATTTCAGAATAGCAATTGGCTATTCGACTGAGAATGAGGGGCGAGGAATTTCTTCTGTTTGCTTCCGAAAAAGCATCGATGGCCTTCATATATTGCCTATCCTGTTCATACATTGTTGCTGTTGTATATGGCCATCTTGGTTCATTAGGATATTTGGCTGTCTGTATTTTCATTTTCGATATGAGGACAGAAAAAGCCGGCTCTTTGATAGTTGTTGCCAAATACATTGCTTTTCTGTCCCAATCGTATGACAACGCAGAAACAATGTCATCGGTGGCCTCGTTCCACTTTTCTAATCCTATGTAGGACTCAGCACGGAAAGCATATCCAGATGAGTAATCATTTGCCAGTTTTGTAACATAGTCAAACTGTTTGATGGCATCATTCCATCGCTTTTGCGCGTTAGCATTCCTACCGAGGCCCATGTAGCCCATGACATCACCAGGTTTTAATTCTGTCATCTTTCGATAATCAGCATCAGCAAGGTCATATTTCTCTTGTTCGTAATATATCTGAGCCCTTTTCTCATACAGATCCTCTTCATCTGGTTTGGATTTTATGGCCAGATTATAATCAGAAATAGCTTTCAGAGTATCGCCTAAGTTTAGATAAACATTGGCACGAGTTGAATATGCAAATATCACATACTCGGTGTCCTTCTTTGGCAGATACTTAAGAGCCAAGTCGGCTGCTGTAAGAGCACGCCCTAATTCTTCATTCTCAAATCTTAGCATAGCAATCCATGAATATGAATACCCGTTTTTAGGATTGTCGGCAATGTCCTTGTTAAAAAACTCAAGTGCTTCTTGCGTTTTTTTGTTTTGCATTGCCTCTAAGCCTCGTTGATAATTATAAGACTCAGGACGTTTAACACTTTGGGCATATACACCAATGATAACCCAAGCAATTAATAATAAAGCTAGAAATATTTTTTTCATAATCAATATATTCTTTTAAATTCATCACCTATCTGATTCCAGAAGATTCTTGAGAAACAATGCCCGTTCACGCTCATTATCCTACTTACCTTGAAAGTCCGTTCCTCACCCATATCCAAACGGCATGCATGAATATACATCCCACCGTAATAGTTAGAATACTTTATGTCAGCGATTCTACATGTAAAAACTCTGCCATTCCGTGTGCAGTATTCAATTTCTATCTCCTGATTTAGTTGCACTGCCCTATCTATAACTTCCTCAATACTCATTTATCAATATGGTGCAGAACTATTAATTGCAGGTGGAAGTTCAACAGGTGTATCGCCAAATGCATCTACGCCTACCGGTTGATTATTTTCTCCATTGATTTTTGACCCAACGATCTCGCCACCTATACCCAAAGGCAGACTTGAAAGCATATTGTCCTCTGGGTTTTCAAAGCGAGTATACTCTCCTTTAAAGTCTAGCAGTACGATATCCGTTGCTCCTTTACGATGTTTAGCAATGATAATTTCCGCTTTTCCCAGATAGTCCTCACCATTAGGTCCTTGGGTAAGGCCAAATTTTTCCGGACGATGAACAAATATTACCATGTCAGCATCTTGCTCGATTGCTCCTGACTCACGTAGGTCTGACAGCATCGGACGTTTTCCGTCAGGGCCTGTTCGTGCTTCTAGGCCACGATTTAATTGACTTAGTGCTATAACAGGGATATCCAACTCTTTTGCAAGTATCTTCAAAGAACGGGAGATTGTAGACACCTCCTCTTGTCGGTTGTTAAAACGCATGCCATTGGCATTCATTAGCTGAAGGTAGTCAACCATTATCAGTTGTACATTATGTTCTCTTACTAATCTCATTGCTTTAGTACGCAGTTCAAAAACAGATAATCCTGGAGTATCATCAATATAAAGAGGTGCTTCTATCAGGTGTTGTATTCGTTTGTCAAATCTCTCCCACTCTTCAGTATTCAAAGAACCGTTTAGTATTTTTTTACCATCTATCTCACAAGTGTTGGCAATAAGACGATTGACAAGTTGGACACCTGACATTTCAAGGGAGAAGAAGGCCATCGGCACTTTTTGATCTGCGGCAATATTTTTTGCCATTGACAAAGCGAAAGCTGTTTTGCCCATTGCTGGTCTGCCTGCGATGATGACCAAATCTGAATTCTGCCAACCGCTAGTAAGGTCATCAAGTCTTTTATAGCCTGTAGAGATACCCGTCACGTCACCATTGTTCTTGGAAACGGTCATCATGATCTGTTCCGCCTCTTTAATCAAGGGACTCACATGAACATAGTCCTTTTTGACGTTTGTCTGAGCTATCTCAAACAGCATACTCTCAGCCTCTGCAATCACATCTTTGGGATCGCATGTCTCGTCAAAAGCCTTTTTCCCAATGGTACTAGTATAGGTGATCAGCTGTCTCGAAATGTATTTTTCTGCAACTATATTGGCATGATATTCTATATTGGCAGAAGTTGCCACCCTAGAACTCAGTTCGGCAATGTATCCAGGTCCACCCACTTCTTCCAAAACACCATTTTTACTCAGTTGTTCTGTAACAGTTAACACATCAATAGGCTTCTCATTCATGCTCAGTTGCCTTACGGCATCATATATCTTCTGATGTCGCGGCTCATAGAAACTCTCCGGACGCAACAACTCGCATATAACAAGATATGAGTCTTTATCTATCATCAGCGCACCAAGAACAGCTTTCTCGACTTCTAACGCTTGCGGCTGTACATGAGCATATGAAAACTCCAAGGGTAACTGACTATTCTGGCCTTGGTTTCGCTTATATTGATTCTTCTGTCCTGGCATATCGCTTACTTGTCAGAATTCAATTGTTTCCTTTTCCCCTCAGTCCAATTCCGGTTAGCCTTAGTAGTTTCAGATAGCGTATTAAGGATCTTCATTTTATCATCATCTCCCAGTGAATCATAACGTTCCTTCATTTCTTGAACAATGAACTTCCCATAGCCGTTCTCATCCTTGAGGTTATCAATCAGTTCGTCTACACCCATCGCCTTTATTTTTCTGTCTCTTTCTACGATCCGTTCTTTGAACAACAGATTAAAGATGGCCTCCTTGAACGTCTTATCATGCTCAATCCACTTGCTGCGGTAAAGAGTGACAAGTTGTTCTCTGGTTAACCCAGGTAACATATCCACACACTTCCTCAACTCTTCATTGTCCCATCCATTAAAATGAAAAGCCTTGCACTGTTTTATAATATATTCAAAGTCACTCATAACAATCACTTAAAAAAATAAAACAATAGTAATCGATATCATTAATACAAGGAGTATTATCGACAAGAGATTACAAGCTCTTATCAACTTTTCCTTGTTACTTTTTTCTTTAGTTAGTGCAATTGCATTTGCCCTCAACCTCTTGCCCATTTTCTTCTCTGTACCATCTTTTCTCAAAATGATGTCAATGAGTTCTTCTTTTGTTTTTTCTGATAATCCATATCTTTCCATAAACATTATTATTAAAAATATTAGAATTCTAAAACTAATGCGTTAACTGCCAGTATTAATACTATGCATATACTCATTTTTCTGCAAAATTACACGTTATTATCCTAGCTGCAAAACATATTTCCTTCACAAACCTTGTGGCCATTTAAGACGAGGCTCCCAACAGATCCGATCGCGTTGAAGGGCTATTTTCTTTACTTCTCCCCGTTTGCCAGAAATAGCATAATACTTCACTAATCGCTGCGGTAGTACACGTGAGAACGCCTTACGAATTCTTGCACATTTTTCATTGATTGAGTTCTGCACAGGATTAGTCGCATTCATTATGCTTCTTTCAGCTCCATCTGTCAAACCTTGTGGTCTGACTGTCTTATAAATATCCTTCAATTCTCTACGATAGTCCGGTAGACATTTTAGGACAATACCCTCTGGATGCGAGAGGAATAGGAGATAAATTGACTTAACGAGAGGTTCCATCTCGATTTCACACTGGTTCTCATCACCAATCACAATCTTGTAATCTTTGGTAATTGTTAGTTTTGGAAATATCTCGTCATCATGTAATAGCGCGTCTATTTCATCATCTCCAACACCATAGGACTTAAGTCTATGCACTTTTTCCTTGACCTCTTCAAGTAGTATGTAACAATGTAGTTGCTCCATTTCCCTTGTAATCTTCATTCTCTGCATAACCATAATTAAATATTTTTCATCAAACTATTAATATCAGCAATTAACTTACTCTCCCTGGGACTTTCCGGCATAACATAAGGAGTTGATGTCAGTGAATTCAAGATATCCATTAGATTATCTTGGGTATGTACTTCTGTCAGAAAGCGAATTTTAGCCAAGTTGTAATTGGCCATAGCTTTGGGTTGTAAAAGAATATCATCTGCATGAGAAGTGACACCTCTTTCTTTTGATGACAATAACATCATTTTTTTATATAATGATTTAGCATTATCAATGTTTGGCTGAAGTCCAAAATTTCCGAAATGATTAGCCACTGCCAAATTCCAGCAACCAATCGGATGATTTAATTTCGCCAAATTATTCAAGCACAGGAGCATATCTTCTTGGTTCTTAATAGATTCAAAATATCCAAGCAGATTAATCCAGCCGCAACAACTATCACCTAATGCTGCTTTTTTCCAATAAGGGAGTGCCATTTCACATCTATCTGTTATTGCCAGAAAAACACCGATGTTGTTGTATGCCTCAGACACTCCATTCTTTGCGGCCATTCTATAACAGTCCAACATCAAATCAACAGCATTGTAATTTCCCATTCTGTACGCCTTTTCAATCGTATACACATCAAAATCCAACACGCACCTGCTTGTTTCTACATAGATTGACAATTCTTCACCGAAAGGCGAAAGCACTCTATCTTCCAGCAGGAATTCCTCTATTGGTTTCAGATGTTTTGACTCCAGACATCTGTCGTAAAAATAACTATTCTGTTCTGAATGCCACAACATACTGTAGAAATTGTTTTGATCGTATAGTTCTTCTTTCATATATAATTAAAATGGCAACAAGGAATCGTCGTTTGGATTAACAATCTCTTCATTGTCGTTGACTGGTGGTAAAAAAGGCAGATTCTCACCAGTCTGCTGCTTATTATTCTGAATAGGTTGAGAAACGACTTGAGCTCGTAAAATATTGTATGCTCGGAAATCATTATACCACTTGCTATCATGTTCTCTGGCATCAATATCAAACTGTACAGTTAGTTCTTCACCGTTTTTGATATTGAACAGTTTAATTCGATCTTTGCCAAACACAGAGAAGGCAAAATGTCTTGGAAACAGTCCTGGTATTTCTAATACATACTCCTGCATCATCCAGGGATTCCCTGTTCTTGCGGAGGTCCCGGTTTTCGGTTCATATACAACTATTACTTTACCTGATAATTCCATAGTAACACCTTCATTTCGTTATGAATATCTAAACAGCTTTCGCATAAGGCGGATTATCTTTCAGCTTATATATTATTTTGGCACCAAAATCCAGAATCCATCCTTCTTTTGCCATAAATGGAGATCCAAGTATACCCTCTATAGGTGGTAATTTCTCATTTTCTTCATTGAGAGAATTGTTTACGATGGATAAAGAGAGAGGTGATACCATAAAATGATCTTCATAAGGTATTGTTTCTGGTTCATCCTTACGAGATGTCAGTAAATTAAATGAAACTTTTGCATCTTTTGCCTTAACACTTCCAGAAATACCGTGAACATGACCATCTTCACATTGTATTATGCAAGGAATGTTGTGTTTTCTTATTACCATTTCAGACAGGATATTATCAGCACTCCCTGAATCAGCTAATGTTACAATATCCTGTCCATCTTGTTGGATGGACAGGACGGGAACGCCATAATAATGTAGCCCGATCTCCATGGGGAAAAAGAAATCGCAGTCAGAAATGGTCAAGTTGGCAGGTGTGGCTGTGGATGAACGAAGTGTGTATTCACTATAGTCTATGACCAATGAGTGTTTCTGCATGAACTCATTTCCTAATATACCGACTATTGGAAGGTCATCCACATTCTCACATTGGTATTCATCACATATGCAGAACTTTTCGCTATACTGTATTCCACCAAAGACGAAAGAGAACCTAATAGTATCAGTAGTAACCAGATCATTAGTTACAGTCAGAACATCTGTAGTTTCATCATGGATTTTACACAATTCACTGACTTGGTCAGCCATATGACGTGACAAGACATTCACTGTGCTGCCCGAGTCAAGCATCATCAATCCAGTATGCTCTTCTGCCCATTTGTCCAGATAGTCAACCTGGACAAATGGACATAAATCGCCAACAACCCTAAACATATTAACTCTGATGTTCTTCTCTGCCATAATTGCGATTAATCTAATTAAGTGTTTTGTCTACCATAGATCTATTTATGCCATGTACGTATCAGGCATTGCGTACATCTGCTGGCGAATAGCCAACATACATTTGCATGCATTACCCCTAGATACCTTGGAAGCATAAAGGTCATCTGTTCTGCCAATCTTGTGATGAGCCGCCTGAGCCTGACGCTTCTCAACTATACGTCTTACCAGTCTCGCTTGCTCTTTATCACTCTTTGAGTTGTTACGTCCATTAAGAGTTATAAACAACCCGTCCAAGAGTTCACTCTTGAGAGCCTCAGTCGTCTTGTTACCAGTTTCTTTTGCTAGTGAACGACGATACTTGTGAGTCGTTTCGAGAAACATCCAACGCTTATTGGTCTCCTTCTGAATCATCTCACTGCTCATACGAGCATTGACAGCCTCAAACTGCATCTTAGCAGTTTTCTTACCCTTACTTGCATAAGTGATTTCACTTGTTGAATTAACACTTGCGCTCTGCTTTGAAAAATTGTACTGTTTCATAAGATTTAATTTTAAAATTGTTATTAATGCGTAATTTTGACGCAAAGATAGCAATTAGTTTGATACACTCCAAATTTTAATGCGTAAAAATGACACAAAGACCCCAAATTATAACATCCGTTAACAGAAAAACAAAGAAATTGAAGACATTTTAAGAAATTAATGCGTAAATGTGACGCATTGACTTTCACTTTGCCTACTTTGATTATATTGGGACGCAGCAGATAAAAAAAGGAGTACACATTATATATAATAAAAAGGGAGTAGAAAACCTTGCGGTGTCCTACCCCCAGACTTTGTGGTAAAAATAAAGCGTTCGCTATTTACTCGGTATTCGGAAACCTGGCCATTTCAAAGAAAAACTCCAAGAATAAGCAAGTTGACGCCCACGCGAATAAACAGAAAGAGTCTCACGACTCATATGCTGTGCCTTCAAAGAAGAATCATTATTTTGAGACTGATATCAGTCTTGGCATAGCATCTCCAGCTCCTTTAACAGAATATCAACGCCTTCAACAGCCTTCGCCTGAATATGCTTGAACCTTTCAGGCAGTTTCCCCTCCATATCAGATGGATCTATCAGGAACTTGGGAACCTCGGGGTGAGCATAGTTCACCAGCCCTGCAGCCGGATAGACCACCAGAGATGTTCCTATAACCACGAATATATCAGCATACTCCACCAAGCGGATAGCCTCAGACATCGTGTTAAGATATTCGCCGAACCACACAATATATGGACGGAGCTGAGAGCCATCGGCAGCCTTATCGCCTAGTCTGATTGGCACATCCAAAGGATATTCCTTGATACATGCAGGATCCAGCCTGTTCATTGAAGATGTGACTTTTGACAATTCTCCATGTAGGTGAATGACTTTTGAGCTACCAGCACGTTCATGCAGGTTATCCACGTTCTGAGTAATAATAGTCACATCATGGCTTTTCTCCAATTTTGCCAATGCAAGGTGAGCGTGATTCGGCTGAACTTCCTGCAGATTCTTACGCCTTGCATTATAGAAATCCAGCACAGCCTGCGGATTCTCCTCAAATCCAGCTACGCTTGCCAGTTTCTTGGCATCGTATTTATTCCACATACCATTACTGTCTCGGAACGTGGGAATTCCGCTCTCTGCACTGATTCCAGCACCAGTAAAAACGACGATGTTTTGCCTAACCATCACTATTCTATCTTATGTTTTAGACTGCAAATATACGAAAAAAAATTGAATTATCAAAATGATTGGACTGCAAACAAGCTGCAGCACTCACAATTCATCTCGAATAATAATCTTACCCCCGTCTTTCCCAAATATATCATCACCAATCACTTTAATTGACGCAGGGACAGACAACACCAAATAGCCCTCATGGAATAAGAAAGCCTGGTCACAAATAGTCATAGTTCCATTTGGAACAACATAATAACTACCCTTTAATCCTATACGGGCATAAAGTAACCTTTTTCTGTCTTTTGTATAGACGACATCATTATCATCAATGAAGACCTCATCATCTGCCCAGGCCTCATTAGGGTCTAACTCCTCTGGAACATATGGTCTGTCCCAAAAGCAGATGGCACCAACGGTGTCCGTACCTCCTAAAATGGCATCAAAAGACTCCTCTGGTAGAGTATAAGGGAGATATAGGCATTGAAGCTTGTTACAACCAACAAAGGCCAGTCTGTCAACCTGTTCAGTACCCTCTTTTATCTTGTAGTTCCTTACATCAGCACATACCAGCAGACGTTTCCTGTCTTTGCTGTAGACAGCCCCAAACTCATCTATCCATCCTTCAGCTATTTCAGCCTCCAGTTCGTCACTTCTTATGCAGTTCTCAGGATATGGCCAATTCCAATAATTCACCTTTAATCCTTTTGGGGCATACATCATGGCATCATTGCTCATAGGCTCATCCATATACCATTGTACGGTATAAGGAATATCAACCTCTTTCAGATGAGGACGATTCTTAAAAGCATGTTTGTCTATCTCCTCAACCCCCTCTTTAATACGGTAATGAGCGATATCAGGAACCTTATACAATACCTTTCCGTCGTTGGAGACTATAGCTCCATCTTCATCATACAGGTTTCGGTAGATTAATCCTCCCATAACATACAAGATTATTAAATAACATATTAACTTTGTCAATCATTGCCATGAGTTCAATATAACCAATGCCGTAACCGTTCATGTAAACATCATAACGGTGAAATTCATCACTGTGATAGGGAATTCGCTGGTCAACATATCCGTTCTTGACATAGAACGACTTTCTTCTGACACATTCATCGTAATCATCGCTGTCAGAATTAAGAGCAAAAGCAGTCAAGGCAATAGGACGATTGCCTTGAATCATCCTAAGATGTCTTAGCAATGCAGAACCGTACCCCTTTCCATTAAAATCCGGCTCAATTGCAAGATAATAGATGAAGGATCCTTGGAAAAAGTTAATCATATATGTGTAGCCGACGAATCTGCCGTTATCCTCCACAGCAATGAAGTCCACTGGGGCGCCCTTATGGAGTCCTGCCAGGAAATGAAGGTTCTCAGTGCTTTCCGTTTTGGGAAACACCTTCTTATTCAGCTCATCAATTCTCGAGTTGAGCAGCTTGTCATCTGCTGTCACATTCCTAAACGTAATCATCTGTCACCTTCTTGTTTAAATGAAACCAATACGTGTTCCACCTTTCTTCACGATTGTTTCCTCTCGACAATACTGCTCAATCTTTTCATCTGTCACAAAGTCATCACCGTAGAGAATACACTCAATATCACACTTACGGGTGATATTCTCAATCTGACCACCACTGAAGTCATAGGCAGAAGCCAGACGTTCTGCGGTCTGCTCAGAGAGTTCTGGCATCATAGACTGCCAGATCATTGTACGCTGTGCCAATTCTGGCTTATTAAACTTCACCTTGTAGAGGAAGCGACGCTCAAAAGCGTCATCCATGTTCTGTACCAGGTTAGTGGTTGCAATCATGATACCGTCCAAAGATTCCATCTCCTGAAGGATAATGTTCTGGATTGAGTTCTCCATCTTATCCACAGAGCGCTCAGCTCCCTCCTTGCGTTTGCCAATAACCGCATCAGCTTCATTGAAAAGCAGGATAGGAACCCGCTTGGAGTTCTTGGCAACAGCACGGTAGCGGTCAAAAATGGCCTTGATATTCTTCTCACTCTCCCCTACCCACATACTCTTGACCTGCGAGAT
>JAEEGG010005055.1_pt1 | contig 31608 bp, 26 predicted proteins | sample 9134161 | NCBI WGS metagenome assembly JAEEGG01 (sample SAMN16246543, study PRJNA631951) | gut metagenome | biome: gut microbiome; feature: rumen; material: CR-attached | host: Bos | place: Iran: Karaj | collected 2018-10
GGTCTGTTTAAATTTGTCAGACTGCTTGTCGGTGAGGAAGAACAGAGATCAGGCAGGGTATCCTACAACAATCGCAGGAATTCTAACGTCAAGTCAAACAAGTCGACCAGTTATGTCAAGAGCGCAAAGTATGCGGAGATCGACAGAGTACTGAGTCAGTACTTCAAGGACAATGTTTCCCTGATCCTGTTTGACAATATCTCCATCTCGACCCAGAGCGGAACTTATACGACAGTCGATAATCTGTATATCTCTTATTTCGATGAGAAGATCTGTCAGCTGAAGGAATTCAAGTCTTATTATCCGGAAGCTTATGACAAGGTCATTTCGGCTCTGGCTCAGCTGGCCAAGAAGGGCGGCAAGGTCAAGGAGGAAAAGAAGGCCGAGGTCAAGAAAGAGACAGAAAAGTTCTCCGATGCGGAGAAGTTCATCGATCAGATCAACAATTTAAACAAGGGTCTTTCCAATGAAGAAGTCACCAACGGTCTGTATCAGACCTGTGAGCTGCTCAAGCAGATCGACATCGTCGACAGAGAAGACGGTACAGTCGATCCCAAGCTCAATAAACTGTACGAATATTATCTGCCGATCCTGACCGGCATTCTGGAAAACTACAAGCGTCTTTCCGAATCGGCTGTCAAGGGCGATGAATTCAAGAAGTGTGAAACACAGCTGGTCAAGACGATCAAGCTGATCAACGAAGCATTGAAGACGATCTATAATTCTCTGCATGAGTCCGATTATATGAATCTGTCTGCGGATATCAACACGCTGCAGTCTCTGCTGAAGCAGGACGGTCTTGTTGAGACACCGTTCAAGGAGGTCAAGTAATGGCTGGAAAAAATGTCGATATGTTCAAACTGGTCGAACAGGTTGAAAAGCAGAAATCGATGGATATTGACGATATTTTCTCTACGCTTGATTCTGTCAAGGCGGATGAGGATGTCAGAAAAGAGGAGATCAAGGTCCATTCCTATACCAATGTCGCCGATCCTTCCATGATCTCAAGACCGCGTATTCCCGATCAGATCGGTCAGTATCAGACCAGGTTTGAGGCTTTCAAGGGCATCGTCGAGAATGTTGCCTACGGCACTAAGAACGTCAATGCCTATGTGGAAGGCCACAGGGATGCGCTGGAAAAGTATTACGGCGATGCCTACAAGAATTCTCAGGATCTCTATGTCATCGAGGCAAGAGTGAATGACGAACTCAACAGATTCAATTCCCATTCCGGTCTTTACGAAAAGGGTTACTACGACGGACTGGCTTATGTACTGAAGGCTCTGAAGCGTTCCAAGGAACTTCTGATGTCAAGAATCAATTCTGAAATAATCAGGAATCTCTAATATGTCAAAACATGATGAAAAAGAAAAGATGATGGAAGAGCTCTTCTCCAAGAGAAGGAGCAGTTTTTCCAATATCTACAATGATTCAGTCGATATCCTGAAGGATACCGAAAGCGAACTCAACAAGATCCTCATGCAGAATCAGAAGGATCTTGAGGAGATGACCAAGAAATTCAATTATTCCGATGAGGATCTCAAGAAACTAAAATCGGATATCGAAAAGGATTTCAATATTCAGATCGATACACCGGAGACGGTGGTTTTAGGCAAGGCTTCCAAGGAAGTCTTTGAGAATATCTACAAGGATCTTTCGGAAACGATTATTGGCGAAGACGAAGCCTGCAAGGCATTCACGACTGCGTTCAGGAGACCTTATGTCGTCGGTTCCGATCCGCAGAAGATCCGCAACAGCATCATCCTTTACGGTACCAACGGTACGGGCAGACACCAGATGGTCTATACCATGGGCAATCTGCTCAAGAAGTACGGTCTGACAGTATCCAATGAGGTCATCGAACTGGATATGTCCAGATATCAGTCAAGCTCTCAGGAAGTGCTTTTCCTGCAGGATATCTACGTTGCCCTTACGGGAAAGAACCCGATCGTGCTGATCGAGAACTTCGAAGAGGCTTCACCGATCTTCAACAGGATGCTGGCGGAACTGGTACTGGAAGGCAACTGTGTCCTGAACAAGCGTTATACATTAAAGAACAATCAGCTGGTGGAAGTCACCAATACACTGACCGGCGATATCATCGACCGTCTCAACGGCAATGACAAGGTGCTGGTATTCGTATCGGAGAAGAATCCGACCAAGATGATGGATATCTTCGGCAAATCTTTCATCGAGAAGATCGATGACAAAGTTAAGACCGAAAAGCTGGATGAGGCGTCTTTGATCAGGATCATCGATCAGCTGGTCGAATCCCTGGTCACCAGATGTGCCAATCAGCTGGAAATGCAGGTGGAAGTGGATGATTCGATCAAGGATTATCTCAAGTCCATCTATGAACCCAATGACGGTATCGATTCACTCTCGCCGACGGTCAAGAAGATCTACAACGAGATGGTCGATGTCGCACTGAAACATGATGAATGCGAAAAGGTGAAGATCTCCTATGACGGAGACGTCAAGGCGCACTTCAACGAGATCGCTCTGGATCTGGACATCATCGATGACGCCAGAGCGGAGAGAGAAGAGATACAGAAGGAACTCGATGACGTCGTCGGTCTGGAAGATGTCAAGAACTATCTGCTGTCTCTGGAGAATCTGATCAAGATCAACCAGATCAGAAAGCAGAAGGGTCTCAAGACCAACGAGATCTCCAAGCATATGATCTTTACGGGCAATCCCGGTACCGGTAAGACGACGATCGCCAGACTGGTATCCAGGATGATGAAGGCCTGCGGTATCCTGAAACAGGGCCAGCTGGTCGAAGTGACCAGGGCGGATCTGGTCGGCAAGTATGTCGGCCATACCGCACCGCTGACCATGTCGGTCATTCAGTCGGCTCTGGGAGGTGTCTTGTTCATCGATGAGGCATATTCGCTGTACAGAGGCAAGGATGATTCATTTGGTCTGGAGGCGATCGATACTCTGGTCAAAGCCATGGAAGACCACCGTGACGACCTGATCGTCATCCTGGCGGGTTATACCAAGGAAATGAAGGATTTCCTGGAGGCCAACTCCGGTCTGAAGTCCAGATTTGCGAACATCATCGAATTCTCCGACTATACCGGTGAAGAGTTGATGCTGATCAGCAAGTCCATCGCCAAGGGCAAGGATTACGTGATCGCCGAAGATGCCTTAAGACCTCTTCAGGATTACTTCACCCTCATTCAGAGCCGCAACGATCCCAACTCGGGCAACGGCCGTCTGGCAAGGAACCTGGTCGAGGACGCCATCCTGAATCAGTCCAAGAGACTGCTTGAACATCCCGAGACTCCGGAGGATCAGATGAATGTTCTGGAGCGGGTCGACTTCAATCTGAGTGAAAACAAATTTTCCGGCAAAAAGGCTTCTGAATGAAGCCTTTTTCAATCATAAAAACTGTTGAGGCTTTTTTTCGGATTCACTATAATAATGTATAGAAGCATATGTGCTGGTATTTGAAATAGGCAATAGAAAGATCAGAGATGTTTTCAGGTGCAGAGATGGAAGAATTAGTCAGTATCGATAAAATCAGGGTCCAGCTGGAAGCGGATGACTGGAAAGATGCGATCCGCAAGGCGGGTGATCTTCTGATTGCTTCCGGGGACATCGAAGCGTCCTACATCGAAAACATGATCGCTTCAGTGGAACAGCTGGGTCCCTACATGGTTATCGCCAAGGGCTTTGCCCTGGCGCATGCGGCACCCTGTGAGGCAGTGAAAAACAACGCTGTCTCCCTGATCAATCTGAAGGAAGGCGTCGATTTCGGCAGCAGCAACGATCCCGTGAAAGTCGTCATGGCTCTGGCCTGTACGGATAAGGAATCGCATATCGCTTCATTGTCCAAGATCGCCATGCGGCTGATGAAGGAAGGAATGATCGCAAAGCTCGCTGACTGTGAAAGTGCAGAAGAGCTTTACGGACTGATAAACAGAGATTAGGAGGAGTGTTATATGAAAGTACCAAAAGTTCAGTGCGTCTGCGGTTTCGGATGCGGATCATCGCTGATGCTGAGAATGGCGATCGATGATATCCTGCGCAAACTGGACCTGGAAGCCGATACCTTCTGCGGAGATGTCGGTACCTGTCTTTCCAATCCGTGTGACGTGATCTTCATTTCCAAGGAACTCTCGGAACTGATCATGGACCGTGCTCAAGTACCGGTCATCATCATCGAGAATTTCATGGATTCCGCGGAAGTGGAGGAAAAAGTGAAGGCCTATATGGATTCACTGGAAGCTTAGTTCAAAAAAGGGGAATTATAAGTAAACAGAAAAGGAGGCTATACTTATGGCAATTCTCAACTTTATTATCAACGAAATCTTTGGTCAGGGTTCGATCTTCCTGGCGCTCGTCGCTATGGTCGGCCTGATCCTGCAGAAGAAATCCGTATCTGAAGTTGTCAGAGGAACTCTGATGACCGCAATCGGTTTCTTCGTACTGAATACCGGTACGGGACTGATCACCGGCAATTCGATCGACGGTATCATCAATGCATTCAACACGCTGATGCCGGGTGCAGGCGGCGGTGCCAACGTCGATATCGGCGGTCAGTATGGTACACAGATCGGTATCGTTATGATCCTGGCGTTTGCGATCAACCTGCTGGTTGCCCGCTTCACTCCGTGGAAGTCAGTCTTCCTTACAGGTCATATGCTGTACTGGTTCCCGTATGTCTTCATCGCAGCCGGTGTTGACGCAGGTCTGACAGGCGGCAAGCTGATCGGTCTGGCAGCTGTATTCACAGCTCTGTACATGATCGTTGCTCCGAACCTGATGAGACCGTTAGTCAAGGATGTTACCGGTAAGGATGATTTCACGATCGGTCACCCGACAACGACGCTGTCCGTACTGGCAGGCATCATTGCCCCGTTGGTCGGCGACAAGTCCAAGAGCTGCGAAGACCTGAAACTTCCGAAATCCTTAGGTTTCTTAAGAGAAGTATCCATCACCGGTTCCATCGCTATCTCTCTTGTCTACATCGTCATGTACTTCGTTTTGAAGGCAAACGGTCTCTCCCCTGCTGAGGTATTCGGCTACAGCGGAAGCTTCTTCAGCTACTGGTTCATCCACTCCGTATACTTCGGTGTCGGTGTCACTGTCATGCTGCAGGGTGTCCGTATGCTGATTGCCGAGATCGTTCCGGCATTCAAGGGTGTTGCCGAGAAAGTCGTTCCGGGTGCTATCCCGGCTTTGGACTGCCCGGTCCTCTTCGGTTACGGTCCGAACTCTCTGCTGATCGGCTTCATCGTTGCTGTCATCACTTCAACGATCACGATCCTTGTCACCAGAGGCATGTTCCCGACAGTCATCATTCCGCTGATCTTCACCTGCTTCTTCGAGAACGGCTGTGCTGCCATCGTTGCTAACGCAAAGGGCGGTATCAGAGGTACGATCATTGCCTGTGCGATCAACGGTATCGTCATGGTATTGCTGGTAGGCTTCGGTGCTTACTTCTTCAACAACACCATCCAGCCTTGGATGCTCGTCTACGGCGGCCAGGACTTCTCACTCTTCGGTATCATCGAAGGTCTGATCGCAAAACTCTTAAGCTAAGTCTTGCCTGAGACAGGCTGAATAGGCTATCATAGAAAACGTCCGCAACGGTCCTGTGAAAGGATCGAAGCGGACGTTTTTTTGTGAAAGAAAAAGCGTCCCGTTTCCGGGACACTTTTTTCGATCAGACTTATTCCTTTGCTTTGGCTGTTTTTTCGATTTCAGCTACAGCGTTCTTCTTGACTGACTTGATGCCGTTCTTGCAGGCAGCAATCGTGTTGTATCCTTCGGATACACCGATTGTCTTTGCATTTGCGGCAATCAGTCTGAAGTAAGACTTACCGTCTTTGCCTTCGAAGATTTCGAACTTCGGATTCTTTGCTTCGACGACGTTCTTTGCAGTCAGGTCAACGACCGGTGCTTCCGGAGCGTTCTTTACTACGCTTCTGATACCTTTGACAGCGCCTTTTCTGGCTGCATACATCTGAGAAGAAAGGATCGGTTCACCGTTGCCGGCAAGAAGGTTGAAATGATACTTGCCTTTCGGACTGATCGTAATGACATACTTACCCATAGTTTTCCTCCTGAATTATGAATGAGATATAATTTCTGCTACTTTCATTTTAAAATGACAGGTAGTCTTTTTTCAAGTTTTCAGTACATCTTTTAGATGAGAATGAGTACCTGTAAGCTCATAGAAATCATTGTTGAATGTTCTGGTGACCTCATCGATTTTCTCATGGTCACACAGCTGGGCAAATACAGCGGGTGACAGGGTCATGGTTTCGATGCCCAGTGCCGCAACTTCAGCGGCCTGTTTTTCGGTTTTGAACGAGGCTGCCAGTATCTTCGTATCCGTTTCTTCCAGTACTTTTTTCATGCTGAGGATGACCTCTTTGCCGTCCATACCTTCATTGCAGATGCGGTTGTAGTAGGGGGCGATGTAGTCCACACCGATTCCTGATGCCAGCAGGGCCTGGGAGACATAGTAGATCGCTGTAGCTGTGATGTGAAAGCCCTGGGCTTTCAATGCCTTCATTGCCTTGTATCCTTCTTTTGTCGCCGGGATCTTGATGAAGACATCTTCTCCAAGGACCTCTCTGACAGCCAGGGCATCATTGACATATTCCTCACATGTCTCGCCGATCACCTGTACATGCATCTCATCTTCTGCGGTGATCTTTCTGATCTGTTTCAGGATCTCGGCGGGGTCTTTGCCTGCACGTTTCAGGATCGTGGGATTGGTCGTCACTCCGCAAACCGGAGCATATTCATAGATGTTTGTGATCGCCTCAAGGTCGGCGGAATCGATCAGCAGCTTCATGGTTCTTCCTCCTATTTCATTCTATTACAAAAGACCTTTTTAGGCTAAAATGATAGTGTATGCTGAATGATACGATCTGTGCGATCTCCACAGCTTTGAAAGACGGTGCCATTTCGATTGTCAGGATGTCCGGTGACGGGTGTTTTGATATTGTGAAAAAGATATCCGATGTCAAGGATATCAGGGGCAATACAATCGTTTATTCCCATATCTATGATGAGGGCGAAATGATCGATGAAGTACTGATCTCTTTCTTTGAGAAAGGGAAATCCTATACCAGGGAAGATATGGCGGAGATCAACTGTCACGGCGGTGTCTATGTGACAAGGCTGATCCTGAACCTCTTATTAAAGAACGGCTGCCGTCTGGCGGAACCGGGTGAGTTCACCAAACGGGCTTATCTCAACGGCAGAATCGATCTGTCGGAAGCGGATTCGATCAACGACATGATCAGGGCGGAAAGCGCCATCCAGGCCAGATCGGCGATCCGGGGCATCAGCGGATCGATCGAAAGGCTGATCACGCCGCTGATGGATGAGATGAGAGATGTCATCTCGATGATCGAAGTGAATATCGATTATCCGGAATATGAGGATGAAAGGCAGATGTCGAATGAAGTCATCAAGCCTTATGTGAAAAAGTGGATCGATGAGGCTGAAGAGATGGTCGACAAGGCGGAGCGTTTCCGTCTGGTCAAAGACGGTCTTGATACGGTCATCATCGGCAAGCCCAATGTCGGCAAGTCATCTCTGCTCAATGCCCTGCTGGAAAAAGACAAGGCGATCGTCACCGATATCGCCGGTACGACCAGGGATCTTGTTGAAGGAAAGGTCAATCTCAAGAACATCACTCTGAACCTGATCGATACGGCAGGTATCAGGCATACGGAAGAGAAGATCGAAAAGATCGGTATCGAGAAGACGATGGAGGCGATCGAGGAAGCGGACCTGATCCTGCTGGTCGTCGATGCAGCGGATATCGATGAGGAAGACAGGGAGCTCATGGAGCGCTATAAAGACCGCAATCTTGTCGTCGTCTACAACAAGTCCGATCTGAAACAGATGGATGGGATATCGATCTCGGCTTTAAACAAAGAGATCTCTTCACTGACTGATTATCTTAATGAACGCTATCAGGATGATATTTCCCTGGCGGATGAAGATGTCCTGAACAACGAAAGACAGATCGCCCTGATGAAGACCTGTTTAGGCCAGCTGAAAGAGATGTATGAGAATATCGATGACAATTCTCTGGATATGGTGGTCACGGATCTTGACGGTGCCTATCATGATCTGTGTCAGATACTGGGAAAGGAGTATCAGGAGGATCTGATCGATCATATGTTCAGAAACTTCTGTCTTGGTAAATGATGAACTGGCTGGATTCACATTGTCACATCAACGATGAAGCCTTCCGGGATGATCTGGATGATGTTTTAAACAGGATGATCGAAGCAGACGTGACAAAGGCTATGATCATCTCTTCCTACCTGGATGATTATGATTTCGCTTTGAGGATCACAAAATCCGGTATTTCTTTCAAACACTCTCTGGGTGTCTATCCGGGAGATGTCAATGAACTGGATGAGGAACTGTTTGAACAATATGCATCCCGCATGAAGGAAGATGACTGTGATGCGATCGGCGAGATCGGTCTGGATTATCACTGGGACAAGGAAAACAAGGAAAGACAGAAGGAAGTCTTTGAAAGACAGCTGAAGCTGGCGCAGGAACTGGGCAAGCCGGTTATCATTCACAGCCGGGATGCCATTCAGGACACCTATGATCTGATGAAACAGAATCCGGTGAAAGGCGTGATGCACTGTTACTCGGATTCGGCAGAGATGGCAAAGGAATTTGTGAAGCTTGGCTGTTATATCTCGATCGCCGGTCCTGTCACCTGGAAAAATGCCAGGGAACCGCTGAACGTGATCCGCGCCGTTCCTGTTGAGAGACTGCTGATCGAGACCGACTGTCCCTACCTGACACCGGTCCCTAAGAGGGGTTTGAGAAACGAACCTTCCTATGTCGTCTATACCGGGAAACAGATCGCTGAGGAACTCGGTATCAATGAGGAAGATTTCAAAAAGCAGATTAATGAAAACTATCACAGGCTGTTTGGGTTATAATATTGATTGAATCAGGGGAGAGATAATATGGAAATCATGTTTTTTGTATCGATGTTCGCTCTGCTGGCGTATGTGACGTATCGCAATGTGCAGCTGATCTCACGCTACAGACACAACAAGGAATATATCGAATGTTACAAACAGATGCTGAATCAGTCGGAAAGCGCTTATGAGCGTACCTGCAATTATATCGCAAATGAGAAATCCGAGGAATTCAGAAACAAGGGACGGGTACTGAAACTGTATCAGCAGCTGGGCAGAAACGAAGACTGCACCGATACGCTGGAAGCTCTGGATTTCAGGGAGATCTTCTACCGCAAGGGCAAGTATTCCAAGCAGCAGCTTCTGATGAGCTCAGATATCTTTGTCTGGATCTATCTGGTACTTGCCAGAACGAGAAAGCTCTCCAAATTCGACGTGCTCAACGGTGTCTATGATAAGTTCATCGAACTGGATCAGATGAATAACCGTGTAGAGTATCAGCTGACCAAAGCCATCTACAATGCCTTATGTGAAAAGGAAGATGCCGGTGTGGAGTTCCTTTCTTCACTGCTGGACGGCGGCTTTGCGTCCTATGAATATGAAAAGAGCCTGATCGGTCTCTTCAAGCGTTTTGCTGCGGCAACGCTGGCTTATTCAGGAGAACCGATGGAGGATTACTATAAAGAGGACCTGCATGGTTTTGCGGCAACGCAGATCGGCAAGGCCTATATGAATGATCTGGAGATCTTTGAGAAGTATCTGCCTAAGACAGAGACGGAATCAGAGGATCCTTTAAAAGAAAACGAAGAAAAATGAAACTGATTGTCGGTCTGGGAAATCCGGGAACTGAATATGAAAAAACTCGTCATAACGCGGGTTTTTTACTCATAGACCGACTCTGTGAAAAACTGGATGTGGTGCTTGATAAAAACAAGTGCCGGGCTCTTTACGGTATTTACCGTTACAAGGGCAACAAGATCATCATCGCCAAGCCGATGACCTATATGAATCTTTCCGGTCAGGCCGTTTCTTCTCTGATGCATTTTTACGGCATTGGTGTTGAGGATCTCATCGTCGTCCATGACGATCTGGATCTGCCGGTAGGGAAGCTGCGTCTGCGCAGTCAGGGTTCTTCCGGCGGTCAGAAAGGCATGGGCAGCATCATTCAGCAGCTAGGCACTTCCAAGATCAACCGCATCCGTATCGGCATTTCCAATGACAGAAGCATCGAGACTGTCGATTATGTCCTGGGAAAGTTTTCCAGAGAGGAGAGAAAGATCCTCGATGCCGTACTGGATAAGGGTTCCGATGCCCTGATTTATTCTTTCGACCATGATTTTGATCTGGTCATGTCCAAATTCAACTGATGAAATTTCTGAATATCCTGCAGTATGTTGAAAAAGCAATGAATGACTCCGTTCATTCTTTTTTAAGTTACAATTCCCTGACTGAAGAAGCACTCAAGATCGCTGTGACAGTCAAAGACAGCAAGGAGCCCTTGATCATCGTCAAGGAGAATGCCTACATGGCCAACCGGCTCAGGGATATCCTTGTTTCTTACTTCGAGGAAGATGAGATCTGCGTCTATCTGCCGGAAGAATCATTGCGGGCAGAGGAGATCGCTTCCTCATATGAAAACAGAGCTGCCAGATTAAGCAGTCTCTACAAGATGATCACCTGTGATTCTCTCAAGGTCATCATCGTATCGCCGTACGGACTGATACGTCATCTGCCGGAAAAGGAAGAACTCTTAAGCAGGATCATTACGGTCAGGAAAGATGATGTATTGAATAAAGAGGAACTGATCGATCAGCTGCTGAAACTGGGTTATGAGAAGACCAGCCACGTCGAAACGCCGATGAGTTTTGCCTCAAGGGGTTTTATCGTCGATGTCTTCTCGGTCAACTATGACAAGCCGATCCGTATCGAGTTCTTCGATGACATCATCGATTCGATCCGTTTCTTTGACAACAGCAGCCAGCGGACGCTGGAAAAGACCGATGAAGTGCAGATCTGTTTTGCGAAGGATGTCTTTTTCTCTGAAGAAGAGAAGCAGCATCTTTCGGAGAACGTGAAGATCGAAAGCGGTCAGATGGAACTGGATATGGAATATATCAGGAACGATGTATACCGCCAGTCCCAGTATTTCTATTATTCCTATTTCGTCAAATCACACCTCAAAGACTACTTTGAAGATGCCTGTATCTATCTGAGCGATGAGGAGAAGATCGAATCCCATCTGAAGATGCTGAGCGATGAGACGATCGCATACATCCAGGAGATGCACGATGAACACAGACTGCCGCTGCGTTTCTATGTTTTTGCGGAATTCAAGCGCGAGATCGCCGGCAGGAAACTGATCAGAGGCGAGCCGTTCAAGGAGGCGCCGAAGATCACGGAGATCGAATTTCCTTACGGAACGATCGACTATGCGGCCAATGTCTTAAGCAACGAAAAGAGCCGCTACAAGCTGGTCGTTCTGGATGAGAAGCACTGCGAAGAGATCATCGAATCCTTCATCAGACTTTCGATTCCTTATACCATCTATACGGATACTTTGAAGGAAGGCATCAATGTCGCCTATGGCGATGTTTTCGGCGGTTTCGAGATCAAGGATCAGGATCTTTCGGTCTATACCGTAAGGGAACTGTTCAAGCAGCGTCAGCACAGCGGCAGATATGCCAGCCGCTATGCCGAAGCCAGGACTCTCAACTCTTATGAAGAACTCAACAGAGGCGACTACGTGGTCCATGATCAGTACGGTATCGGCCAGTATGTGGCGATCGAATCCAGGACCGTCAACGGCATCGAATGTGATTATCTCAAGATCATCTACAAGGGAAATGACGAACTGCTGGTACCGCTGTCGCAGTTCTCGCTGGTCAGGAAGTATGTCTCCAAGGAAGGCGTGGTGCCCAAGCTTCACAAGCTGGGTTCCAAGGAATGGGAGAAGACCAAGCAGAGAGTTGAGGAAAGCGTCAATGACATTGCCTTAAAACTCATCGAACTTTATTCGATCCGGGACACGGACATCGGTTTTGCCTTCTCCAAGGATACGCCGATGCAGAAGGAGTTCGAGGATACGTTTGAATATGAACTGACCGATGATCAGATCACGGCGATCCGGGAGGTCAAGGAAGATATGGAGAAGCCCAGACCGATGGACAGGCTTTTATGCGGCGATGTCGGTTTCGGAAAGACGGAAGTCGCCATCAGGGCTTCTTTCAAGGCTGTCAATGACGACAAGCAGGTTGCTTATCTGTGTCCGACGACGATCCTTTCCTTCCAGCATTACGATACCTTCAGGAAACGTTTTGAGAATTTCCCGGTGAGGGTGGAGATCCTCAACAGATATATTCCGGAAGACAGACAGAGAGCCATCATCAGGGATCTGAAGGAAGGAAAGGTGGATATCCTGATCGGTACCCACAGGATCCTTTCAAAAGATATCGAATACAAGGATCTGGGCCTGCTGATCATCGATGAGGAACAGCGTTTCGGTGTCGAGCACAAGGAAAAGATCAAACAGATGAAGAATTCCATCGATGTGCTTTCTCTTTCGGCGACGCCGATCCCCCGTACTTTACAGATGTCCCTGGTGGGCATCAGAGGCATGTCGACACTGGATACTCCGCCTCAGAACCGTTATCCGGTCCAGACCTATGTCGTTCACAAGAACGACAATCTGGTGGAAGAGGTCATCATGAGAGAACTGGAACGCAACGGTCAGGTCTTTTATCTGTACAACAATGTCGATCTGATCTATTCAATCGCCAGGAAACTGCAGGAGAGGATCCCTTATGCCAAGGTGGGTGTTGCCCACGGGCAGATGGACAGGACCCAGATCGAAGACATCATGTACAAGTTCTACGAGAATGAGATCAACGTTCTGATCTGTACGACGATCATCGAGACGGGACTGGATATCCCCAACGCAAATACGATCATCGTCGACAACGCGCAGAATTTCGGCCTTTCGCAGCTCTATCAGATCAAGGGAAGAGTCGGCAGGTCGGACCGTGTGGCTTATGCCTATCTGATGATCCCGGAAAAGAAACAGCTCAACGAGAATTCGATCAAGCGTCTGGAGGCGATCAAGGAATTCACTTCCCTGGGTTCCGGATACAAGATCGCCATGCGTGACCTGACGATCAGAGGTGCCGGTGATCTTCTGGGAGAGAAGCAGTCCGGTTTCATCGACAACGTCGGTCTGGATCTGTATCTGGCGATGCTGAACCGGGCGATCAGAAAGGCAAAAGGCGAAGAGGTCGAAGAAGAGAAACCGAAGACCAACGTCAATGTGCCGATCTCCAGCTATATCCCGGATTCTTTCTCGGACAACGACTATGACAAGCTTGCCTTGTATCATGAGCTTTATGACATCGATTCCAAGGAAGCATTGTTTGATTATTACCTGAAGATCTGCGATGAGTACGGCAAACTTCCCAAACAGGTCGAAGCGCTCTTTGACAAGAAGAAGCTGGAACTTTTATGCAACCTCAATCTGGTGGACAAGGTCTCCAACGTCAAGGGAAAGTTCACGATCACTTTATCAAAAGAGTATTCCGATCACATCGACGGCGTGAAGCTGTTTGAATACGTCAATTCACTGTCAAAGGATATGGTCATCACTTACCGCAATTCGAAGCTGGCGATCTCTTTGGACAATCAGAAGGAAAATATCGCCAAGATGTTGCAACTGGTCGATAATTTGGATAAGCTGGAGAAAGATGAGAATCGATAAATATCTGAAGGTCGCAAGGATCCTGAAACGCAGGGAAGTCGGAAAGCAGCTCGCTTTGAATGAGCGTCTTTTCATCAACGGCAGGGCAGCGAAACCATCAAGTGAAGTGAAGATCGGGGATGAGATCAGGATCGTCTTCGGTACCAGACAGATCCTGATCAGGGTCGCTGATCTGCGTGATTCCGCTTCCAAGGAACAGGCTTTTTCGATGTACGAGATCCTGGAAGAGATCAAGGAAGAATACAAGGCAGAGGATTAAAACGTTTTTTCTGTAAACGGAGTGTAGATAAATAATATTTTTTCATTATGCATAAAGTTATCATTTTGATAGAAAGTGTTTTTCTGCGGGCAAAACAGGATCATAACACCTGAAAATGCAAATAAAACGATCGGAAAGGGGGAGAAACGATGTTTAAAATATTGGCGGGCAGAATCGGCGAATATAAGAAAGCAACGATCCTGACACCTTTATTCATGGTCGGTGAAGTCGCGATGGAAGTCATCATTCCGACTGTCATGGCAGTGCTGATCGACCATATGGGAACAGAATCGCTTGCGGATATCGTCCGCTACGGTCTGCTGCTGCTCGGACTGGCTTTTGTGTCGCTGTTCTGCGGCATGAAGTCGGCCAGATACGGAGCGACGGCATCGACCGGTTTTGCGAAGAACCTGAGAAGAGATCTTTTCTATAAGACTCTGGACTTTTCTTTTGAGGATGTCGATGAGTTTTCCAGCTCATCGCTGGTCACCAGACTGACCAATGACGTCTCGCAGCTGCAGATGGCATTCCAGATGCTGATCAGAATGGCGGTGAGGACACCGCTGATGCTGGTCTTCTCGGTCCTGATGTCATTCCGCATCAACCACAGGATGTCGCTGATCTTTCTGATGATCATTCCTTTCATGGGGACCTTCCTCTGGCTGATCTTCCATATCTCACATCCGATCTTCCGCAGGATCTTCAAGCGCTATGATGCCCTGAACAATTCCGTACAGGAAAATGTCGCCGGCATCAGAGTCGTCAAGTCTTTTGTCCGTGAGGATTATGAGATAGAGAAGTTCAAGAAGACTTCGGAAGAAGTCAGAAACGATTTCGTCCATGCGGAAAAAGTCATGGCTCTGAACAATCCGTTCAACATGCTGTGCATCAAGACGACGATACTGCTTGTCTGTTACTTTGCGGCAAAGATCATCATCAATACCCATTCGACAGAACTGACGACCGGTCAGCTTTCATCTCTGATCAGCTACGGCGTTCAGATCCTGACGGCGATGATGATGATGTCGATGGTCTTCATTCAGGTGACGTTCTCCACCGAGGCGGCAAGCAGAATTTCAGAGGTCCTGGATCATTCTTCCCGTCTGGTATCTCCGGAAAACGGGATCACGAAAGTCAAGGACGGCAGCATCGTTTTCGATCATGTCTTCTTCAAATACGGTGAGCACAGCAGGAACTACGCACTGAGCGATATCAATCTGGATATCAGGTCCGGACAGACGATCGGCATCATCGGTGCAACCGGTTCGTCCAAGACTTCGCTGATCCAGCTGATCTCCAGACTCTATGATGTCACTGAGGGTTCAGTCAAAGTCAGCGGTCACGATGTCCGTGAATATGACCTGAAATCACTCAGAGACCAGGTCGCAGTCGTTTTACAGAAGAACGTCCTGTTCTCCGGAACCATCAAGGACAATTTAAGATGGGGCAACAAGGATGCGAGCGATGAGGAGATCAAGAGGGTATGCAGGCTGGCACAGGCAGACGAGTTCATCGAACAGTTCCCCGACAAGTATGATACGATGCTCAGCCAGGGCGGTACCAATGTTTCCGGCGGTCAGAAGCAGAGGCTCTGTATCGCCAGGGCTTTACTGAAGAAACCGAAGATCATCATCCTGGATGACTCGACGAGTGCTGTCGACACCAAGACGGATGCTCTGATCAGACAGGCGTTCAAGAAGGAAATACCGGATACCACCAAGATCATCATCGCCCAGCGTGTCAATTCGATCGAGGAATCCGACCAGATCATCGTTCTGGATAACGGAAAGATTGTTGAACACGGTACACATGATGAACTGATGAAACTGAAGGGAATCTACTATGAAGTCTATGATTCCCAGACCAGAAGAAAGGGGGATGATCTTTAATGCCACCCAGACCGCAAAGATTTGTAAGCGACAAAAAGATTGATATGAAATCCCTGAAGCGTCTGATGTCTTATGTGTTGAGACGCTACGGCATGCGTTTTGTCGTCGTATTCATCTGTATCTGTTTAAGTTCGGTATCCACCGTCATCGTCAACAACTTCATGGCGAAACTGATCGATACCGTCATCATTCCCGGTCTGGATACCGGTTTTGATGCGATCAGAGATAAACTGTATCAGATTATCTTCTATATGCTCATATTCGATATCCTGGGTCTTGCTGCAGCCGTGATCTATCCCCAGATCATGGCAGTCGTCGGCCAGGGTACCATCAAGTCTTTAAGAGACGATATGTTTGAAAACATGGAAACACTGCCGATCCGTTACTTTGACCGGCATGCCCACGGCGAGATCATGTCGACATACACCAATGACGTCGGAACGATCCGTATGCTGGTGGGACAGACGATCCCGCAGGCTCTGTCTTCGCTGCTGTCGATCGCCGTCATCCTGTTCTCGATGGTCAATTACAGCATCTGGCTGACAGTATTCGTCCTGCTGGTCGCTTATCTGATGTTTGTCATCACGAAGAAATTCGGCGGCAAGTCCACCAAATATATGGCTGCCCAGCAGAAGTCCATCGCTGAAGAGGAAGGTTTCATCGAAGAGATGATGGAAGGTCTCAAGGTCGTCAAGGTCTTCACACATGAGGAAGAAGCGAGAAAAGATTTTGACAGGGTCAACGAACAGTTGTTCAGAGACTCCGAAACAGCCAACGCGACAGCCAACTCACTGATGCCGATCCTGGCCAATGTCGGCAACATCATGTATGTCGTCCTGGCGATCGTCGGCGGTCTGCTGGTCGTCATGAAGATCCCGAACCTCTCACTCAAGGGCGTCTCGACGATCTCGATCGGTGTCATCATCTCCTTCCTGTCTCTTTCCAGACAGCTCTCACATACGATATCCCAGGTTTCCCAGCAGGTATCGGCCATTGCCATGGCTCTTGCCGGAAGCGACAGAGTGTTTGCACTGATTGATGAAAAGCCGGAAGAGGATGAAGGCTATGTTATGCTGGTGAATGCCTACAAGGATGAAAACGGTGAGCTTCATGAAGCCGATCACCATACCGGTCTCTGGGCCTGGAAACACTACCATGCACAATCAGACCATTCCACGACTTATGTGGAACTGAAAGGTGATATCCAGATGGTCGATGTCGACTTCGCCTATGAACCGGACAAGCAGGTCCTCTTCGATGTATCGCTCTATGCCCATCCGGGTCAGAAGATCGCCTTTGTCGGTGCAACCGGTGCCGGCAAGACGACGATCACCAACCTGATCAACCGTTTCTACGATATCCCTGACGGCAAGATCCGTTATGACGGCATCAACGTCAACAAGATCAAGAAGCCTGATTTAAGAAGATCGCTGGGCATGGTCCTTCAGGATGTCAACCTGTTTACCGGAACGGTCATGGACAATATCCGCTACGGCAAACTGGATGCGACCGATGAGGAATGTATCAATGCCGCCAAACTGGCAAATGCCCATGATTTCATCATGAGACTGCCGGAGGGCTATGATACGATGCTGACAGGAAACGGCCAGCAGCTCTCACAGGGTCAGAGGCAGCTGCTGTCGATCGCCAGAGCGGCGGTCGCCGATCCTCCGGTCATGATCCTGGATGAAGCCACTTCTTCGATCGATACCAGGACCGAGGCCCTGGTCCAGAGGGGCATGGACAACCTGATGGAGGGCAGAACGGTCTTCGTCATCGCTCACAGACTCTCTACGGTCCGCAACTCCGATGCGATCATGGTCCTTGATCACGGTCACATCGTTGAAAGAGGAACCCATGAGCAGCTTCTGGAGCAGAAGGGCATCTACTATCAGCTCTATACCGGAGCATTCGAACTCGAATAGAAAAGAAAAAAGTCAAAGAAAAAGGAAGTCTGCCGAAGCAGACTTCCTTTTGTTTCCGTGATCAGATGTATTTGTCCAGCCAGTCGCAGCACAGATCCGCCCATTTGGTGATATGGGGGATATTCATGGCCAGATCGTTGTGTCCGTCGGCCATTGCCAGACCGTGTACGCCTTCCGGGAACAGATGCATCTCAAAGGGGATGCCGACAGCTGTCAAGGCAGAACCCATCGTAAAGGAATTACGCGGGTCATCGCTGTTGGTCTGCCAGATGAAGAAGGGCGGGGTCTCTCTTGTGATGTTGACTTCCGGTGAGTAGTAGATCAGCTCTTCCTTGCTGGCGAAGAAGGGATTGCGGATCTGATCGGAGAAGGGATCGACGAAGAATCCGCCTGTCTGGCCGGCGAAGCAGAAGGCACCGTAGCCCATGACGATACCGTCAGGTCTGCAGGATTGTCTTTCGATCGGATCCTCACTGTCTTTGTTTCCGTAGTCGAAGTGGGTTGCAGCATTTCCTGAAAGCATACCACCGGCAGAGAAGCCCATGCAGATGACTTTGTCACTGACACCGAACTCTTCTTTCTTTGCCCTGATGAGACGGATCGCTCTGTGCATATCGTCGAGAGCATCCTTTCTGCCGTAGGGCTGCAGACGGTAAGTCAGGATCGCTGTGTTGTAGCCTCTTTGCGCAAAATATCCGGCAGCGTTGAAACCTTCGCAGCCTGTTCTGGTGGAGAATCCGCCGCCGCAGGCAACGATGATCGTTCCGGCATTTTCTTTTCTGTCTTTGCCCGGGACAAAGATGATCGATGGTTCGATCTGCAAAGGATCACGGTCATCAAAGTTCGGAGTCTTTCCTTTTTCCCAGAGCGGGGTCACATTGAAACGCTCAACCGCCTTGTTCCAGGTGCTGAGGTTCTGCTCAATGTTCATCGAACCGTCCGGTTTGCGGTGTTTCGATATATTGATGACGACAGCATCTTCTTCGATGACTTTCATCAGTTCATTGTAGTTTTCCTGATACATATTCAGCTCCTTTTGAAAAGATCCATACTTTCGTATGGATCCTTGTTTCTTTAGATCAGATTCTCTTCCGTAGCGGAATCGAAGCAATGGATCAGTGTCGGGTTGAAACTGAAGGTGAAGTCTTTGCCTAAGGCCACCTTCTCGAGATCCATATTGGCTGTCGGGATGACGGCAACGATGTCGTCTCCGTTGAGGTCGATGTGCAGATGTACCTCTGAACCCATCATTTCGGATACTTCGATCTTGCCTGTGAATCCGTCTTCCGCCATTTCGATATGGACCGGTCTGACGCCGACGATCAGTGTCGTTTCCGGCTGATTCTTTTCTTTCAGGGCTTTCTGATGTCTGTCATCCAGCTTGATGTCTCTGCCCTGGATCGTGATATAGTAGTCGCCGTTCTTGATGCTTAACGGTACATTGTGGAAGAAGTTGATCTGCGGTGTGCCGATGAATCCTGCTACGAAGACATTGACCGGATGATTGAAGACTTCCTGCGGAGTGCCTACCTGCTGGATGAAGCCGTCTTTCATGACGACGATCCTGTCACCTAAGGTCATGGCCTCGATCTGGTCATGGGTAACGTAGACGAAAGTCGTATCGATCTTCTGACGGAGTCTGATGATCTCGGAACGCATCTGTCCTCTGAGCTTGGCGTCCAGGTTGGACAGCGGTTCATCCATCAGGATGACCTGCGGCTGTCTGACGATGGCACGGCCGATGGCGACTCTCTGTCTCTGACCGCCGGAAAGAGCCTTGGGCAGACGGTCGAGGATCTGAGTGATCTCCAGCGTCTTGGCTGCTTCCTTGACCTTCTTGTCGATCTCTTCTTTCGGCATCTTTGCCAGCTTGAGCGAGAAGGCCATGTTTTCATAGACCGTCATATGCGGATAAAGGGAATAGTTCTGGAAGACCATCGCGATGTTACGGTCACGCGGTGCGATGATGTTGGAAAGCTTGTCGCCGATCCAGAGTTCACCGTCGGTGATCTCTTCAAGACCTGCGATCATACGCAGAGTCGTTGACTTGCCGCAGCCTGAAGGACCGACCAGTACGACGAATTCCTTGTCCTTGATTTCAAGGTTGAAATCCTGTACGGCTACGACGCCTTCATCAGTGATCTGCAGATTTGGGACGAAACCGTCATCGGGTTCCGGAGCAACCTCTTTTCTTTTCCTGGCTGCTTTCTTGTTCTGCTTCACTTCTTCGGATGTGATCGGATAGATCTTCTTGATGTTTTTCAGTGTAATACTTGACATTGAATGTACTCTGACAGCTCGGCCTCCGCCTAACTGCCTCATCCCGTACCGACATAAAGATACGGGACATTTTCAGCATGTCTCCACTATGCTGACCCGCGAGTCACGGAATTCCTCCTTTTCTTTTACCGCCTGAAATCGGTGGAGCGCAGTATTCTAAGTTTATTATGCCAATTCGGAGAATAAATTCCTTATAAATATGTAATCATCTCTTTCAAAATAGTTAAGAAGAGAAAATTATAAATCAATGCATTTATTTTGATTTTTATGTCATATGGGCTTTGTTATGCTGAAAATGAAAAAGAGGGGTTTTACTATGCACGAAATAAAAACAATCGATGTGAACGGCGTCACTCTGGCTTACAGGGAATACGGAAGCGGTGACAAATATCTGCTTTCCACGCAGAATTTCTTCTTCAAGGACAGCCATATGGCACTGCTGGGGCAGGAGCCTTATGACTATCACTGCTTCGAGGTCTATATGAGGGGCTATGGCGAGTCTTCCCATATCTTCGATCAGGAAAGAAGAGACTATGCCAAGATCTGGGGCGAGGATCTGATCGCCTTTGCCAAGGCCATGGGCATCGAATCCTTCTATTATACGGGCATTTCCCACGGAAACTGGGCGGCCTGGTATATCGCCTTCCATCAGCCTGAACTGATCAGGGCTTATGTCTGTGTCGACGGTATCACCCAGTATCATGAACAGAAGGATCTGCCTGCTCCTTTAGCCAAGATGAGAGATCATGCGGAAGACTTTGTCGGCAATGAGGAGCTTCTGAAGAAGACGGCCTGGATGGAATACTGGCCGACTGAGAACCCGCAGAGACTGGCCAGAAGAAAAGCCAATTTTGAGGAGCATCTCGATATCCTGATGCACAGGAAGAAAGAGGAATTTGCCCTGCCGATGGCAGGTGATATGACGGGCTGCGAAGCCAAGAGCCAGGAGGAACTGCTGGAAAGACTCAAAGAGATCGATTTCCCGGTTATGATCTGGGAAGGCGGTCTGGATCCTCTGGCCACACCTGAAGCTGCTCTGGAAGTTGCCAAGGCGATCCCCGGCTGTCAGTATCTGATGTACCAGCATTTCGGACACGGTGCTGCCGATGAGATGCCGGAACTGGCTGCCAGGGACTGCGACCGTTTCTTCAAGGATGTTGAGGGAAGGATCTTATAAATGAAACTGCAGCCTGCGCTGATATTCGGCGAACATATGGTGCTCCAGCAGGGAACGAAGATCCCGGTCTGGGGAAGAAGCGCCAAAAACGATGAAGTCACGGTGGAACTGGGCGATGCCAGAGAGACAGCGATTGCCGTCAACGGCGAATGGATGGTGACACTGCCGGCTTTTGAAGCCTGTGAACAGACCGTGATGAGGATCTCTTCAAAACTGACGGGCGAGAAGATCGTCTTTGAAGATGTGGCGATCGGTGAAGTCTGGCTGGCCGGAGGTCAGTCCAATATCGAGTTCATCATGAAGTATGATTTCGATGCGCCTGAGACACTGAAAAGTAAAGATGATCAGAACTTGCGTTATTTCTGTTTCCCGAAAACGCCGTTTCTGGGTTATCTGGAAAAGGAGCCCTGCAGTGATCAGGGTTTCTGGAGAAGATGGGAAGGCGAAGAAAACAAGAAGATGTTTTCGGCAGTCGGCGCCTATATGGGGAAGATCTTAAGAGAAAAGCTCGATGTACCTGTCGCTGTCATCGGCTGCAACTGGGGCGGCACACCGGCGTCTGCCTGGACCTCGATGGAGGACCTGAAAAATAACGAAAAGCTCAAGAGAGTCCTGGAAGAGTATGAAAACAACTGTTCCCTGATCGACTGGAGAAAGTATATCGAAACTTCGGAACGTCCGATCCCGATCCCTACGGAAAAGCAGCTGGAATTTGAAGACCGTTTCATGATGGGCGAGGATATGAGCGAGTTCTTCAAGAACTTCGAAAATATGCCAAGACCCGATATCAGTGTCTGGTCGACATATCCTCTGGCGCCAAGAAGCGCCACCAGACCAGCCGGAGTCTACGAGATGATGTTGAAAAGAGTCGCACCGTATGCGATCAGAGGCGTCATCTGGTATCAGGGTGAAGATGACGATGCCAGAGGCTGGCAGGATTTCTACGATGAAAGCATGATCACGATGATCAGATGCTGGCGGAAACTGTGGGGCTTTGATTTCCCGTTCTATCAGGTGGAACTGCCGCCTTTTGAAGGTGTCGGCATGACCGGAGCCAAGGATTATGCCCTGATCCGTCATCAGCAGGCCAAAGCAGCGGCTGCTTTGGATGATGTCTATGACGTCTGCATCCTGGATGCGGGTGAAAAGCTCAATATCCATCCCCGTCACAAGAAGATCGTCGGTGAAAGGCTCGGCAGGATCGTGATGAAACATACTTATGGGGATGAGAGCCTGACTGCTGACTGTCCGATATTTGAAAAAGCGGAAAGAAAAGATGATGAGATCCTGATCCGTTTCTCAAACTGTGCCGATGGACTGGCCGAAAAAGGAAACTTAAGAGACAGACTGTTTATCAAGTCCGGAGAGAAAGATCTGGATTATGAATATGAGATCAGAGGCGATGTCCTGAGACTGAAGGCACAGCTGCCTGTTGCTGCGGTCAGTGTGGAATATTGTGAGACCAATTACTGTCCGGCTGTTTTATTCAACAGTGAGGAAAATCCGCTCTTTGGTTTCAGATGTGAGGTGTGATCATGAAAATACAGGAAGTCATTGACAAGATACTGGCCTATCATCCGCAGTTTCCCGAAGATTATGCGGGCTGCGATGAATTCAAGACCGGTGATCCGCAAGAAGAATGTACAGGTGTCGTAACAGCCATGGCGGCAAGCGTCGCTGTGATCAGAAAGGCCATTGAACTGGGTGCCAATCTGATCGTCGTCCATGAACCGACTTTCTATACTTCGGAAGACAAGGGCGGCTGGTACGAGACCTTCTCCAATGAAGTGTACGAAGAAAAAAGGAAACTGATCGATGAGAATCATATCGCGATCTGGAGAGATCACGATCATATGCATGCCCATCATCCGGATGCGATCTTTACCGGTGTTTTAAGATATCTGGATTGGGAAGACAAGGCACTGACCGATTATGATACAGGCTCCTTTGCCCATTACTACGTGACAGTCACACCGATGAAACTGAAGGATCTTTGTCAGTATCTGTTTGAACGCATCGGCATGAACGGCTGCCGTATCATCGGTGATCCCGATGCTGTTGTTTCAAAGATCGCTATCGTGGGACATCTTTTCCCCGGCGAATATAAGCTGGCTGACGGTACGACAGGAGAATATTCGGTCAAGGTCATCGAGACCCTGGAAAAAGGGACCGATGTGATCATCCCGGGAGAGGTCGTCGACTGGACGGTACTGTCTTATATCAGGGATGCCAATGAACTGGGAAAAAACAAGGCGATGATCAATCTCGGCCACTTCAACTGGGAAGAACTCGGAATGAAGTACATGAAGGACTGGCTGAGTGAACTTGTGGAATATAAAGTTCCTGTATACTATGTCGCACCCGGTGACATGTATCAGGTGATTGAGAGGAACTGATATGAAATTTGCGGAGCAGTTATGTGAAAGGACCGGATTCGTCTATGATCCGGATGCCTATCTTTATTACAAGGAAATAGACGGCTATCAGTTTGCGATGTCTTTCTACAGCAGTCAGTTTTATCTGATGAGCTGTGTCTGTCTTGACGGTGCCGTGCCTCAGGCCAAGCAGATCAAAAAAGATGTCAAAGAAAACGATGAAGTGAAAAAGGCGATCAAGGATGTCAGTGTTCAGGGTTACCGCACTGTGTATATCATCAAGCCGGCTTTTTCCCAGGCGAAACTGATCGAAAATATCTGCAAAGCGATCAGATTCGTTCCGGCTTACTACAGGGAAAAGGGTTATCAGAACTGCTGCGAATACTGCGGCAAGGTCATGGATACCGGCATCTACAAGTTCGGCAATGCCGCAAGATTCCTGTGCGATGATGACTACAGGACCATGTCGGAAAAGGTGTTTACGGCCATGGCGGAAGCGGAACAGGTCGAAGGTTCTGTACTGGCGGGAAGCGTCGGTGCGTTCTTAGGAAGCCTGATCGGCGCAGCAGCTATCGTGCTGTTCGGCCAGCTGGGTTTTGTCTCGGTATTGTCCGGTGTCATCATGGGCGTCTGCGCATTACGCGGATATGAGCTCTTAGGCAAGAAGATGAACGTTGCCGGAGTCATCATCAGCTGTCTGATCATGGTCGCCATGTGTTATTTTGCGAACCGTCTGGACTGGTCGATCGCCGTTGCCAGGGCTCTGGAATGGAATATCGCCGATGCGTTCATGCAGTGCGAGGATGTCTGCCGTTACAGCGAGGTGATCGGTTCCTATTATGCTTCGCTGGCGCAGATACTGCTGTTCACGCTGCTGGGTGCTCTGCCGCAGGCATTGAGTGCTATCAGATCCAGGAAAAATGAAACGATCGTTTCTGTCATAAGTGCTGCCAAGAAGGGGGTAGAAGAATGAAAGTAAAAGAGTTATTGCCGCTGGCCGTTGTTCACGGAAGGACGGTCTATGATGAGGAAAAGGAGGCGCTGTTCTGCAACTGGAGCCTTTCCGGTCTGACAGTGGGTGTGAAAGGAACTTACCTGAAGGTGAAGGTCCTGGCCGATCCCGATCAGATCCCGGGCATGCCGGGGATGCCGCAGCCGCCTGCCGACTGGCCGTGCATCGGCTGTGCGTCGGGAGATGAACTGTTCTATCGCCACGAGTGTTCTGAGAATGAGGAAACACTGACAGTCTGGGAAAGCGAAGAAGAGAAATCACTTGAACTCAGACTGGTGAAGGTATCTGAGAATGCCAGAGGCAAACTGGGTATCGTCGAACTGGAAACAGACGGCGAATTCTTCAAAGTCGTCTGCAGCAAGCCGCGCATGGAGATCGTCGGCGATTCCATCACCTGCGGTTTCGGAAACGAAGCTCCGAATAACGCTTTTGAATTCAAGACGAGCGAGGAAAACGGCTGGATGACCTACGGTGCACTGGCTGCCAGGGAACTGGGCTATGATCTGAACATGGTCTGTGAGTCAGGCATTGCCGGGACAAAGCCGGAACATCCGCTGTTCCCGATGCATGCGATGGAAGATATCTACACCAAAACGGATGAGCTTTATGCAAACAAGTACGGCAAAGATAACACGGAATGGGATTTTGAAAAGAATCACAACGATATCGTCGTGCTCAATCTGGGTACCAATGATACCACTCCGATCCGTTTCTACCGTGATTTCTGGGAAGTCGATCCGATGAACGATTATTTCCATGAAAGATACAAGGAATTCGTGAAGATGGTCAGAAAGGCCAACGGTCCCGATACGTTCATCTGCTGCACGATGGGACCGATGGAACATTATCTGTATCACCACATCAGAGACGTCGTTGAGGAGATCAAGGCGGAAACAGGCGATCAGAAGATCTGCAGTTTCGCCTATATTCCGATCAACGTCATGATGGAAGGATACGGTGCTGCCGGTCATCCCTCTGCCAAGACGCATCTGCGTATGGGAGTGGAGCTGGCCAACTATATCCGTAAATATGTACTGGGAGAAGGAAAATGCTGAAAGAAAAACTGGAACAGATCGATCTGAACGAATGGAAAGCGCCTGAGCTGAGGCAGGACATGCCTCACGGCGACATGCCGGGAGACAAGATCAAGATCGATGAGGGTCATGTGATCAAGGCGGAAAAGATCTTTCCGGCTCTGATCGGAAAGATGAAAGATTCCGATGCCGGAAGGCTCGTCATTTCCGTCTTCGGCGGATCCGGTGTCGGCAAGAGCGAAATCGCTTCTTTACTGGCTTATTATTTAAGGGAAGCAGGCGTCAATGCCTATGTCCTGTCGGGAGACAATTATCCTTTCCGCATCCCTCTGTATAACGATGCGGAGAGATTCTCGATCTTCAGGGCAAACGGTCTCAAGGGACTGGTCGAATCAGGTCTTTACAGCGAAGAGGTTCAGAAGAAACTGAACGAACTCTGGGAGAAGGAAACGGATCCCGATCCCAAGTCTGTCGAAACATATCCCTGGCTCAGTGAATATCAGAAGGCCGGTAGACGGGCGCTGGCTGAGTATCTGGGCACGAAGAAGGAACAGGATTATGATCAGATCAATGAGATCCTGTCCCAGTTCAAGTCCGGAAAGGAAAAGATCTGGCTCAAGCGCATGGGCAGAAGCGAGGAGGAACGCTGGTATGACGAGGTCGATTTCTCTGATACCGATGTTCTGATCATCGAATGGACCCACGGCGGAAACAAGAACATCAGCGGCATCGACATCCCGATCCTGTTGAATTCCACGCCGGAAGAGACCAGGGAGCACAGAAGGCTGAGAGCCCGTGACGGCAAGACGGATTCCGCTTTCACGACCATGGTCCTGGAGATCGAACAGGCCGAACTGGACGATCGGGCATCCAGCGCAGTGATCATATTATCCAAGGCGGGTGAATTCATGGATCCCGCATCATTCTAGGAGGTTTCATGGAAGAAAAGAAAATGGGCATCGGAACCCTTCTGAATGCTTACCCCGATTCTGTCGGCGGAAAGCTCTCCGATATCGTTTCTTTACTGAAAAAAGAGGAATTCAAAGATGTCTTCCGTTCTTTCTACATCCTGCCGAGCGTATTCAATACGGATCTCGACAGGGGCTTTTCGCTGATCAGCTACGACATCAGTGAAACTTATGCGGATCCCAGGGACATCGATGATCTGCATGATCTCAACATCGATCTGATGATGGATTTCATCCTGAATCACATCTCCGTACTGTCACATCAGTTCCAGGACATCATCGCGAAGGGAGAGGAGTCTGAATACAAGGATTTCTTCATCAACTGGAACAGGTTCTGGGACGGCTGCGGTGAAATGAATGAGGAAGGCTACATCGTACCGGATCAGAAATACATCAAGGACATGTTTTTCCGCAAGGCGGGCCTGCCGATCCTGATGGTCCGTTTCCCGGATGGCAGGGATGTGCCGTACTGGAACACCTTCTATCAGGAGGTCATCTACAACAAGGTCGATCCTTTCGGTCTGGTGAAGGAACTGGGCATGCAGTATGAGACGGCAGTCTCTGTCTCCGAGTGTGTCAATGAGGCTCTGAATCAGAAAAAGAAGATCGATGAGATCGATCTGGGTGAATGGCAGAAATATGAAAAAGAGGTAAAGGATTATCTCAATGCCCACAGATCTTATCTGGGTCAGATGGACCTCAATATCAAGTCGCCTCTGGTATGGGATTATTACCGGGAGACGCTGAAGAAGCTTTCCGACTACGGCGTGGCGATCGTCAGACTGGATGCCTTTGCCTATGCGCCGAAGGAAGTCGGCGAGAGAAACTTCCTCAACGATCCGGGCACCTGGGATCTGCTGCAGAAGATCGATGACATCGCATCCGAATACGGCCTGACACTGCTGCCGGAGATCCATGCGAGCTACGGAGAAAAGACATACAAGCTGCTGGCAGATAAGGGCTATATGGTATATGATTTCTTCCTGCCGGGTTTGCTGATCGACGCCTTTGTCAGGAAGAACGGTTTCTATCTGAAGAAATGGGCGGATGAGATCACTGAAAACAATATCCGTACCGTGAATATGCTGGGCTGCCATGACGGCATTCCGCTGCTGGATCTCAAGGGCCTGCTGCCGGAAGAGGATATCCAGAACGTGATCGATGCCGTCGTTTCCCGAGGCGGTTATGTCAAGGATCTGCACGGAGCCAAGAACGTCTACTATCAGGTCAATGCGACTTATTATTCGGCACTGGGCGAGAGCGATCAGCGCATGGAGATGGCCAGGGCGATACAGCTGTTCATGCCGGGCAAGCCGCAGATCTGGTATCTGGATCTCTTTGCCGGAAAGAATGACTACGAGGCAATGGAAAGAGCCGGTGTCGGCGGTCACAAGGAGATCAACCGCAGCAATCTGTCTCTGGAACAGGCAGAAGAGCTGTTGAAGAAGGATGTCGTGAAGAAGCAGCTGGAACTGCTGCGTTTCCGCAATACCTGTCCGGTATTCACGGAAGATGCGGATATCAGCGTGGACTGCGATGAATCACAGATGTCCATCACCTGGCAGAACGCGAAGGGAAAGGTGTCTCTGTTTGTGGATTTTGAGAAAGAGACTTACAGGATAGAGGAGGACTACTAATGGCATTTGACAAGATCAGAAAAATGATCACCACGGAAAACGGTGACATCTATTACGAATTTGAAGACAAGGGTTATCAGATCCTTTATACCCAGCCGGCCAACGAGATCCAGTCCAATCTGATCAACTACGGCTTTACGGGACCGACCTTACTTTGTTTCCCGGATAAGAAATGTGACTTCGTCGGACTGAAGAATCTGATCGATGAAAGCGGTCTGAAGAGAGTCGCGATGGAAAACGGTGTAGGCATCATCCTGGTCAATCCCAGGGGCGAAAACTGGAAGGATGAAGAAGCAGGTGCCTATGAGGCCGTGACCGGCAATCTGGGCATTGCCCAGATGAATTTCCGGGACGGTCTGGCGATCATGAAGAATGATGCGATCCCTGATGAACAGTCTTACAATATCCTGGGTTCCTGTGTCAGGATGTATGTCTACGGCTTCGGCAGCGGCGCCGATTATCTGGCAAAACACTATCTGAAGAAAGTCAGCGGCAACATCACGATGGGTGACCTGGGTTCTGCCGATGTCACACCGGTCTGTGTCACTTTAAAAGATCTTTCAGTGCTGCCTGAACCGGAGAATAACGATATCCATGTGGTCTCGATCAATAACGGCGATCAGGCCAATGCGATACTGAGAGGCAACTGCGCGGAAGTCCTGGTCAGAGAGGATATGGATCTGAAACGTGATTTCCTGGAATTCACGGGCAATTTCCGCCGCTGGGTCGGCAGGATCATGAAGGCCTACAATTATGTGGAAGAAGGCATCATTGCCAAAGCGGAATCGGTGATGCTTCCGATCGCTCCTGACAATGAGAGTTTCAGAAGAGGCATGCCTTTCATGAGAAACAAAGATCACAAGGTCGGTTATGTTACATTCTATGACAAGGATCTGGATGTGAAAAATGAGAAGCATCCGCTGATGCTGGTATTCCACGGCGGCGGTGATTCGGCTTATGCGACCGCATCCCTGGCGGAATGGCCGGAGATCGGACAGGAAGAAGGCTTCATCACAGTTGCAGTCGAGATGCACATGAAGGTCTCTGCTCTGGAAGTGGCCGAACTGATCGATCATCTGAAAGAAGAATATGCGATCGACGAGGAGAGGATCTATGCGACCGGTTTCTCGATGGGCGGCATCAAGAGCTGGGATCTCTTCCAGCAGTGTCCGGAGCGTTTCGCATGTCTGCTGCCGATGGATGCGGTGGATTATCCGGGCAATAACTGTTTCTTCTCCAAGACCGAAAACATCAATCAGGATGTCATGGTCCCGCTCTTCTATGTCGGCGGTGTGACTTCACCGTTGGTCGAGCTGCCGTGCCACGATGAAAGAGCGATCGCCAGGATGAAGTATCTCGCTGAGGTCAATGATCTGGTGAAAACATTTGATCTGAATATTGAAAACAAGGAAAACTGGAATGACCTGTTTGTCGGTGAGATGGGAGACAGAGTCGAGACGCTGCACGATGAGATGTTCCCGCAGAGCGACTACTATGCCCATTACTATGATTCCAAGGACGGCAACTGCTACACCTGTCTGATGGCGATCACCAATCACGGTCATGAGATCAGACCGTTCACCAACCGCTATGCCTACGGTTTTGCGAAGCGGTTCAGAAGAGTGGACGGAAAGATCGAAATACATGAAAAAGAAAGAAGTGTCTTAATCAAAGCAAAGCGGATCGACTGATCCGCTCTGTCTTTTTTTTTTTACTGATGATCGATCTCGTAGAAGCGTATCCAGAGACCGTCTTCTTCCACGTTGCCGGTCCCGACGAACTGGTTTCTGTGAAGAACAGGAGCCAGGATCTTTGAATCGGTGAAGAAGGTCGGTACTGTCGTGAAGGATCGGGAAGGCTTGTTTTCCATCCAGCCGTTGTTTTCGATGTAGATGTGACAGTCGTTTCCTTCCGCGTCTTTTCCGGTCAGCACATAGCGGGCCGACATATGACGGACACCGGCCTGGTTGACGACCTGTGTATCGACGCCCCAGGGTTCGACGATCCCTTTGAAGGCTTCGCAGTCCACGGTCCCGGCGAAGGGTATCATCGATACCTCACCCAGTTCCGTGATCATGCGCAAGCCTTTTTCGGCGATGTCGATGTGGATCGCCAGAATGGGTTCCTTACTCATTTTCTTTGGGTGTGAAACGCGGAGCCCCGAACAGACGTACAACGTAGTTGTTGCTCAAGAGCTTGTCGTAGTAGTAATAGAACTTCTCCTGCTGTTCAGCCGGGATCATTTCAGAATTGTTGTTGAGATTGATGATATCGAACTTGTCTTCGTATTTCTTCCATTCCGGACGGCCTTCGCCATTGGGATCACCCGTTGCCGCAAAGCTGTACCAGTAGCCCTGGATGAGTTCCATAAAGTCGTAGTCCGCACCGACCCAGTGATAGGGGAAGAACGGATTGCGCTCGCCGTGATCGACTCTGCCGAAGACATAAGGCATTTCCGCACAGTGCGGAGAGCCGTCATTGTGTCCTCTTTCGGTCTCGTTTTCCTTGCTCATGAGCCAGATGAAGGCTTTGTTATTGCCTTTCTTATTGACGAGTTCACCCAGTTTGGCTGAACCTAACAGCATGATGTCGGAAGCGATGGTGGATACCTGTTTTGCCGCTTCGATATTGTTGGAAGCCGGATACCATCTCTTCATGTTCTCGGCGTTGTCCGGGAAGGCTTCTTCCAGATACTGATGGAAGGCTTCTACGGAGTATTCATCAACTTTGACGGCAGGGAATTCCTGGGCACAGGAGCCCATCAGGACATCGAAGTCGTTGAATTCGCCGTTATCCATGATCTCGGAATAGGGTTTCGGAATGAATTCGCCGTCCACACAGAACGAGAAGCCGAAGCCCATGGGTCCGATACCTTTTGATCTCTGGAATTCCTCGTATTTGTCGAAGAGTTCCCAGGCATCTTTTCTTCTGAGTTCATCGATGTCCTTGACGCCGATGTAGTTCATGTATTCGACACCGAGGTCTTCCATCTTCTTTCTCGGACCAGGCTGCATGAAACCCCAGTAGATCGGTCCGGATTCAATGGATACTCTGCTGATGATGCCTTTCATCAACGGTGAGGCATGCAGAGCACCGGTTCCGGCTGCACCGCCTGACTGACCGGCAACTGTGATGCGTTCGGGATCGCCGCCGAATTTCTCGATGTTTTCTCTGATCCAGATGCAGGCTTTGCGCATGTCATATAATGCGTAGTTGCCGCTGGTGCCGCCTGCTTCCGCTGTCAGTTCGGGATGAGCGAAGAAGCCGAAGAAGCCCAGACGGTAGTTGATGGTGACGACAACGATGTCTTTTCTCTTGGCACAGCCGATACCGTTACAGACGACTTCACAGCCTGATCCGGCGACCATGCCGCCGCCGTGG
>JAEEGG010005059.1_pt1 | contig 31600 bp, 26 predicted proteins | sample 9134161 | NCBI WGS metagenome assembly JAEEGG01 (sample SAMN16246543, study PRJNA631951) | gut metagenome | biome: gut microbiome; feature: rumen; material: CR-attached | host: Bos | place: Iran: Karaj | collected 2018-10
CAGCAGCGCCATCCCGATGGCCATGAGCACATAAGAAATCGAATACGCAACTTTCTCGTTTGGTTTGTTGGCGCTGCGGCTGTACAGGAGGCTGAAAACCGCCTGTGCGACGCCCATGGTCCCTAGGAGCACGCCGCAAAGAAGCCCGGCGTTGGCTCCCAATCCTATGGAAGGTACGTAGTACGAGAAGTTTGTCGGCATGGAGAACATTATGAACATCTCGCAGAACACGGCGATGTAGCATAGGGCGATCTTCCCCTTTCTGTTGGGGATTTCCGCTTCTCCGAAGTCCGCCATTGCGGATGCGTCCAGCGCAGGTTCTCTGACGGACGCGATACCGAAGATGACGATGATGGCGCCTATCAGGTAGATGAGGAAGGGATAATTCCATCCGATATCAGCTAAAGTCCCGCCGAGGGTCTCGAGAATGAAGCCTCCGACTCCGATAGCCGCCGATTGGTATCCGATGACCTTCATGCGCTGGACGCCGGTCCAGTACTCCCCGATCAGCGCGGTGCTGGTCGAAGAGATCCCGGTGAGCCCGATTCCGAGCAGGAAACGGCAGACGAGGATGAGGAGGAAGTCGTCCAGGAAGAACGGGAGCACTCCCATCACGGTGAATATCACGAGCGAGATGAACAGGACCCTTGCTTTCCCGAAGCGGTCGGCGAGAGCGCCCATGACGAATCCGAAGACCGCCACGGACAGAGCGGGGAGGCCGATGATCAGGGCGGTCATGGACTCGTTCTGTCCGAAGAACTCCCCGATCCCTCTGAGTGAAGGAGCGACCGCGGCCGCGCCCATGAGGATGACCATCGAAGAAAGCAGGATGGTCAAGAGCGTAACCGAGGTCGGTCTGAACGTTTTGGCTTGATTTTCCATGCCAAGGGCGCATTATGTTCTCTTATTAAAGTTTGATTAGACAACTAATAGTATCCGAATCAATCTTGTTGTCGATATTAAATCTTTATAATCTTTATATTGTCTAATTTAAAACATTATTAAGAGTCTTCAAATCGACCATCGAACTACAGTATTAGAAAATGGGGTGAAACGGTAGTTTCAACAGGGTCTCATTTTTTAGGATTGCCTTCTTAACCTATGGATAATTATAATAGAGTCTTAACGATGGACCATCCATGTTCCCGCTAGAGAGGAGGGTTACGGTCGTGTGCGGCCATTACGGCGCCGGTAAGACCAACCTATCCATCAATCTCGCGGTAGACTGCGCCCGTCGCGGCGAAGACGTAACTCTGATAGACCTCGACATCGTGAATCCTTACTTCAGGTCTGCAGACTACTCCGAGCAGCTGTCGGCGTAGGGGATCAGGGTGGTCGGACCCAACTTCGCCAACACGAACCTCGACACGCCCTCGCTTCCTGGGTCCATCCCCAGCCTGATAGAGGACGGCAAGAGGGTCATAATAGATGTCGGCGGAGACGACGCCGGGGCTACGGCGCTCGGGGTGTACGCCTCGAGGATGGTCGATTCGGAGCCTGACGTCCTGTACGTGATCAACAGGTACAGATCCATGACGACCCATCCGGAGGAGGCCGCGGAGATCCTCGCGGAGATCGAGAAGGCCTCGCGCCTGAAAGCCACCGGTCTGGTAAACAACTCCCATCTCAAGCAGAGGACCGACGAGTCCGTGATAATGGGTTCCGTCGATTTCGCTGGACGCGTCTCGGAGCTTACAGGGCTCCCGATAAGGTTCACAGCGGTCCCCCGCAACATCAACCTCTTAAATAAAATACCAAACATTTACCCGATTGACGTCTGTGTTAGGGCGCCATGGGAATAAGCAGGTAGTCAGATGCCCAAAGTCACAGTTAACAACGACAGATGCAAAGGCTGCGAGATGTGCGTCATCGCGTGCCCCATGCATATCCTGGAGCTCGACAAGAAGACCACCAACAGCAAGGGTTACCACCCCGCGCACGTCATCAAACCGGACGTTTGCACCGGATGCGGATCGTGCACCGTGATGTGCCCTGACGTTGCAATAAGGGTGGAGGTCTGAGAATGGCAGAGAGAGTCCTCATGAAAGGGAACGAGGCCATCGCAGAGGCCGCCATCGCAGCCGGATGCAGGCATTTCTTCGGCTACCCCATCACCCCTCAGACCGAGGTCGCGGCATACATGTCTAAGAGGATGCCCAAGATCGGAGGGGTCTATCTCCAGGGAGAGTCCGAGGTCGCTTCCATCAACATGGTCCTCGGAGCAGGAGCCGCCGGAGTCAGGGTCATGACGTCCACCTCCTCGCCCGGAATCAGCCTCATGTCCGAAGGGATATCCTATATCGCAGGTTCCGACGTTCCCTGCCTCATAGTCAACGTCCAGCGCGGAGGGCCCGGCCTCGGAGGGATTCAGCCTTCCCAGTCGGACTACTGCCAGGCCACCAAGGCCACCGGACACGGAGACTTCCACATGCTGGTCTTCGCGCCTTCCACCGTTCAGGAGATGGTGGATCTCGTCGCCGGAGCCTTCGACCTCGGAGACAAGTACAGGATGCCCGCGATGGTCCTCTCCGACGGTATGCTCGGACAGATGATGGAGCCTGTAGCGCTCCCCGAGCCCAAGGAGGTCGACAACGACAGCAAGCCCTGGGCCGCCTGCGGACACCATAACAAGAGGGAGCACAACGTCATCAACTCGCTGTACATCAACCCTCAGGAACTGGAGGACCTCGTGCGCCAGAGGTACGAGAAGTACGAGAAGATAAAGGAGACCGAGCAGAGGGCCGAGGAGTACCTCGTCGACGACGCCGAGATCGTCATCGTCGCGTTCGGAGCCTCGTCCAGGGTCTCCCGTTCCGCCATCGACAAGGCCCGCAAGGAGGGAATCAAGGTCGGGCTCATCAGGCCCATCACCCTCTGGCCGTTCCCCGAGAAGGTCATCTGGAAGCACACCGCCCACACCAAGGTGTTCCTGTCTGTCGAGATGAACATGGGACAGATGGTGGACGACATCAAGCTCGCCTGCAGGTGCGCCAAGCCTGTCGAGTTCTACGGACGCACCGGAGGGGTCATCCCCACGCCCAAAGAGGTCTATGACGAGATTATCAGATTAAACGGAGGTGTTCAGTGATGGTCGTTAAGGGAGAGAGGCCGCACGCGCTCGTGGACGTGCCTTTGCACTACTGCCCCGGATGCACGCACGGAATCGTTCACAGGCTCGTCGCCGAGGTCATCGACGAGCTCGGAGTCGAGGGAAAGACCGTCGGAGTCGCATCCGTCGGGTGCTCGGTGTTCACTTACAACTACTTCAACTGCGACATGGTCCAGGCCCCCCACGGGCGTGCTCCTGCGGTCGCGACCGGGATCAAGAGGGCCAGGCCCGAGAACGTCGTCTTCACCTATCAGGGAGACGGAGACCTCGCGGCAATCGGAATGGGCGAGACTGTCCACGCCGCCGCCAGGGGAGAGAACATCGTTGCGATCTTCATCAACAACGCGATCTACGGAATGACCGGAGGTCAGATGGCTCCCACCACCCTGCCCGGACAGGTCACCCAGACCACCCCCTACGGAAGGGACGTCAAGACCGCCGGAAACCCCATCAGGGTGTGCGAGATGCTCTCGTCTCTGGACGGAGTCGCTCTCGCCCAGCGTGTCACCGTCGACTGCGTGAAGAACGTCAAGGCCGCCAAGAGGGCGATCAAGAAGGCCTTCGAGTACCAGATGGCCGGAAAGGGATACTGCATAGTGGAGGTCGTCTCCACCTGCCCCACCAACTGGGGAATGTCCCCCAAGGACGCAATTCAGTGGCTCAGGGACAACATGCTTCCGTACTATCCGCTCGGAGTCTACAAGGACATCGGGGAGGGAGAGCAGTGAGCGACCTCAACATCCTCCTCGCAGGATTCGGAGGACAGGGGATCCTGTTCACCGGGAAGGTCATCGCCTATGCGGGCATGATGGAAGGCAAGGAGGTCTCCTGGCTTCCTTCGTACGGACCCGAGATGCGCGGAGGAACCGCCAACTGCAGCGTGTGCCTCTCCGACACCATCATCGGATCCCCTCTCGTCACCACTCCTGACGTGCTGATCGCGATGAACCTGCCGTCCCTCGAGAAGTTCGAGAGCGAGGTCGTCCCCGGAGGCCTGATCATAGTCGACAGCTCTATCATCACCAAGAAGGTCGAGCGCGACGACGTGAAGGTGGTCTACCTCGACGCCTCCAACATCGCGGAGAACAACGGGTTCAAGGGAGCCGCCAACATGGTCATCCTCGGAAGGATGTTCAAGGAGACCGGGTTCTGCTCCGCGGAGAACCTGGACAAGGGCCTTCAGAAGAGCATCCCGCCCAAGAAGGCCGCTCTGATCGACAACAACAGGAAAGCCATCGCTCTCGGGATCGAGAGCTGAAGCACATCGGCCGGGTGGCTCCTCATGCTTCCCGGCCGAGCACATTCCTATCGACCGCCGTCGGTCTTTTTCAATCCTCTTCGTGCACGCACGCTGCATCTCCGACGCCGAGGGAGCGTGCCGTCTCGTTCCCAGCCCCCTCCTTTATCTCCAGGAGCATGTCGAAAAGCTCCTTCCTGGTGGTCGGGACGGTGGCGAGCATCCTGCGGTTGCCTTTGCATCTGGTGCATCCCGCGACGAACTTCGGGGCGATGCTGCGGAGCTTCCTGACCCCGACCTCTTCGCCCTTCTCCTTTATCACGGCGTCCGAGAGCTGCATGCACCAGTCAATCTGCTGGGCGACGGTCGGGTTGGGGAGCCTCCTGCCGTAGCGGAACCAGGCGTCCATCTGGGTTATCAGGAACGGATTACCCACGCCTCCTCTGGCGACCATGACCCCGGCGGCTCCTGTGCATCTGGAAGCCTAGATGGCATCGTCCAGGGTGTAGATGTTCCCGGAGACCACCACGGGCACCGGGACGTCCTTCTGGAAGCCTTCGACGAGGTCGTAATGCGGGGTTCCTGAATAACGCTCTTTCACCGTCCTCGCATGGAGCATGACGCAGTCCGCTCCGGCACTCACAGACTCTTCTACGACGTCGCGGAAGTTTATCGAGTCCATGGACTTGCCCAGGCGGGTCTTCATCGTCACGGGCATCCCTGTGCGCTTCTTCACGGCCTTCACGATCTCGCCGCATCTGTGCGGATCCCCCATGAGCGCGGATCCGGAGCCACTGCGGAGGACCTTCGGGACAGGGCATCCCATGTTGATGTCGAAGAAGTCGATGTTCGGGTTTATCCTGAGTGCCATCTCCGCCGCATCCGCCATCCTCTCCGGATCGCTTCCGAAGAGCTGGAGGCCGGTGGGATGGTTCGGGCCGAACCCGACGTACATGGATGCGGTCCTGTCGCAGTCATGGATGATCCCCATGGCGGAGGTGAGCTCGGTGACGGAAACGGCCACGCCGAAAGGCTTCATGAAGTCCCTGTAGCTGGCGAAAGTGAAGCCTGACATAGGCCCCAGGACGACACGCCCGTCAATGCGAATATCGCCTATATTCCACATCCAGGTCCGGCGATGCGCTCATATGTTATCCTGTTTGCGTTCCTCCTCGCTGATACCGAGGTTCATGATGACCAGGGACACGAAGATAAGGAATATTCCGATGATGCTGTGCAGCGACAGCTCCTCCCCGAAGAAGAACAGTCCGGCTATCGAGGCCATAGCAGTCTCCAGGAACATCAGAACGGATACGGAACCGATATCGAGCCCTGCGAGTCCCTTGGAATACAGGTAATACGGGAGGGCCGTGAACACCAGCCCTATCGCTATGGAAGCCACGAGGACCTCTACGCTGCTGGTCATCATGCCAACGGTGGCAGCCGGGTCCGAGAACGGTATGAGCATCGCCGTGCTCAGGAGGAACACGTAGAACAGGACCGTAGGCTCGGAGTACCCCTTGTCGAGGGAGAGCTTGAAGGTGGCCGCATGGAGGGCTTCGCCGAATCCTGCGCCCAGCCCTATGCATATTCCGAGCATCTCCAGCTCCTTGCTTCCAGTGAACAGGCCAACAGCGAAGGCGCAGCCGGTGAATCCGATGACGGCGGCCAGGATCTTCTTCGGGGTTATCCTGTCCCTGAAGACCAGGTACGATATGGCTATCGCGAAGTAGCAGTGGGTGCTGAGAAGGACTCCCGCCATCGAAAGGTCGATCATGGTCTGCGCCTGAATGTACAGGACGTCCATCCCGACCTTGGTCAGAGCCGCCAGGAAAAGGATCCAGAGGTCCTTCGCGTCTATTCTGAACGCTCCCCTGTTCATCATCAGGAGCACTGCGGCTATCGCTATGAGGCATATGGTGGATCTGACGGTGTTGATCTGTACCGAATCCATCCCGGCGTCGGAAAGGGTCCTGGTGCAGATCCCGATGAATCCCCAAATGGATGCGCATGCAACTACAGCTGCCGCTGAAAGCGTTCTGGCTGACACGAGTGGTCTTATATTCGTATAGTACAAATACGTGTTCATCAGGCGTACAAGCGAATCTATATACGGCGCTCGGATTTACCTGGCCGAGGTGCAAGGATGAAGGTATTCGCTTACAGCTGCCGTAAATTCGACGAGGAGCAGTATTTCAAGAAATACTCCAAGGAATTCGGCATCGAGCTAGGCTTCACGGAGGAGGCACCCACCGTCTCCAACTGCGAGCTGGCCGCTGGCAGCGATTTCGTATCCGTTCTTACGACTCCGATCACAGCCGAAGTTCTGGACGGGCTGTACAAGGTCGGAGTGAGGATGGTCTGCACCCGTACCATAGGGTACAACCACATCGATCTGGCCCATGCCAAGGAGATCGGGATGATCGTCACCCACATCTCATACAGCATCGATGGGGTGTCCGAGTACACCGTCATGATGATCCTCGCGGCTATCAGGAACCTCAGGATGATCCAGAGGAACAACGCCGTCAACGATTTCACTCTCAAGGGTCTGATGGGAAGGCAGCTCAGGGACATGACGGTAGGCATCATCGGCGCAGGAGGGGCAGGAAAGGCCGTTCTCCGCGACCTCTCCGGGTTCGGTTGCAAGCTGTACTACTACAACCGCAGCCCTTCGCCAGAGGCCGACAAGCTCGCGGAACGCATCAGCCTGGACGAGCTTCTCGAGAGGTGCGATGTCGTCTCCCTGCATCTGGAGCACAACGAGCAGACGCATCACATAATCGACGCGAAGGCTCTCGCCAAGATGAAGGAGGGATCGTTCCTCGTGAACACCGCCAGAGGGCCTCTCGTGGACACCAGGGCGCTTATCGATTCTCTGAGGTCTGGGCATCTGGCCGGAGCGGCGCTGGATGTAATCGAGGATGAGCTCTTGTACTATTACAACGACTGTCGCGACGTCGACATGTCCAAGCACCTGATGGAGGATCTCCGCGCCCTTCCGAACGTCATCCTGACGCATCACATGGCGTTCTACTACGACAGGGCGATAGCGGACATGGTCTACAACAGCTTCGTCGGGATGAAGGCGTACGAGGAGGGGAAGGACATCCCCATGCGTCTGGCGTGATCATTGAATTCCTTGATATAACGGTGTTCCGCCGACATCTTCAATAGACGGCTTTGTCCAGTGCCGTACAAAAACGGAGTGTGCGTATTTATAACTAGCTTGATTCTGTATTTTTATAACCATTAATCAACCAAATTTTTGGTTGATTTTCTGAATATTTTATTGTGTAATCATTATAATTATACAGAAAGTGTGTTTTTATATAATCCAACATCAGGATGTTTCCCTCAGAGGCGGTAGAGCCGCCCGGGAGGAATAAACGATGGAAGAGATGACATGTGCCAGGCGCGCTCTGGCAGCTGTGCTCGGAGGACGTGTAGACTACGTGCCTCCGGCGAATCCACTGGCGCAGACGACTAAGGAGCTGATGGAGTTCTGCGGAGCGTCCTGGCCCAAGGCGCACAGGGATCCGAAGATGATGGCGGACCTGGCCGCGGCTCCGTACGAGGTGTGCGGGATAGAGGCAGCCAGGCCGCAGTTCGACATATCATTGGAAGCGGAAGTGCTGGGATGTAAGCTGGACTGGAACAAGCCGGACCGCCCTCCTGTGACGGGTCCGGCCTACAAGGACCCCAAGGACATCTCGTGGGACGACAAGTTCTACGAGAAGGACAGGGCGGCCGTGGTCTGCCAGGCGATCAGCATCCTCCGCGAGAGGTACTGCGGAGATCTTCCCATAATCCCTGTCATCACGGCGCCGTTCACGGTTGCCGGGCACATAATGGGCGTCGAGAAGCTGGTCATGATGACCGTAACAGACCCCGAGAAGGCCCATATGGCCATCGAAGCCGCAACCGACTTCTGCATCGAGTACGGAAGACAGCAGGTGGCAGCGGGAGCGCACATGCTGTTCCCTGCCGATCCTTCGGCTTCCGGAGATCTGATCTCTCCCGAGACCTACAAGGAATTCGTTCTCCCGTACCACAAGAAGTTCGCGAGGGCGGTCAGCGCTCCGAAGATCCTTCACATGTGCGGACATACCGAGAAGCTGCTGCCGCTGATCAAGCAGAGCGGCATGGACTGCTTCTCCTTCGATGCACCTCCGGCGTGGTTCGTGAGGCAGGAGCTGGGCAACGAGATGCAATGCCTGGGAAGCCTGGACGTCATCGACCTGATGCCCAACGGGACGCCCCAGCAGGTGTATGACAGGACCGCCGAATGCATCAGGCAGGGAGTTGACGTGGTGGGCACCGCATGCGACGTGTCCAACGGGACTCCTCTGGCGAACCTGAAGGCGTACGTCAGGGCGTGCAGGGAGACCCCGATACCCGATCAGTGCGACATAGACGACTGCGTCCGCGCGTACGGGAGGGCCAAGGCGAAGAACCTCAAGGCTATGGCCGACTACAAGATCGAAGGAGGTGCTTTCTGATGCACATGGACATTATGATGCAGAACGTCGAGAGGATGCGCGTCGAGGATCCAGTCCGCTTCAACAGGCTGGTCCAGGAAGGGATGGCCATCGAGCTGGGCATAATCAGCCCCGCTTCGAAGAAGGAGATAAGCGCCGAGAAGCTGAAGGCCGAGCTGTTCCCCGCCAACGCAGACTACAAGGCCGTTTCGCAGGGAGTCTTGGACGGGAAGAGGAAGATCGTAGAGGGGCTGGTGAGGAAGCTCATCGACGACGGGAAGGACCCAGTGGACATCGTCACCAACGCCCTGATGCCCGGAATACAGGTGCAGTGCGAGATGTACGACCTCGGATTGAGCTTCGTTCCGGAGATCCTGATGTCAAACGATGCCATGCAGGGCGGGATCAAGCTCTGCCAGGAGAAGATCGGAGATGTTCCGAGCAGAGGAAACATAGCTTCGTTCGTTGCTGAAGGAGATCTCCACGATATCGGGAAGAACATCTGCGCCGCGATCCTCAAGGCCAACGGGTTCAAGGTGTTCGACATAGGCAGGGACGTCCCGAAGGAGAAGGTCCTGCAGGTCGTCAAGGAGAACAACATCAAGCTGGTCTGCGGTTCGACTCTGATGAGCACCACCAAGCACGGTCTGATCGACACAGCTCTGCTTTTGGAGCTGGAGAAGACCGGAGTATCCGTCGCATGCGGCGGAGCGGCGGTCTCCAAGGCGTTCGTCAGCACCTTCGACAACTCGCTGTACACGAAGTCGCCTCTCGAGACCGTGCATGCGGCCAACGACATAATAGGCGGAAAGAAGAAGTGGAACGACTTCCACTGAGCAAACAGGCGGGCCAGTCCCGCCAATTCTTCGATGTGGTATTATGGGAAGAGTAGTCGCTGTTGACATTGGGACCAGCGGAATCAGAGGGAAGCTCCTGGATCCCGCCGACGGAAGCACGATTCGCACTTGCATAACCACCAGGAATCCCATACCCGGTGCCAACGTCATGGACCACATGTCCTTCGCTATGGAGTTCGGCGCAGATCTCGCACATGGAATCCTTCTTTCGGCTGTGCACGATGTCGTCAGAAGGTTGAAAGCGGACAGCATCGACAGGCTGGCCGTTTGCGGTAACCCTATCCAGCTGTCCCTGTTCGAGGGGATCGACATCAGGGACCTGGCGTTCGCGGGAGAGAACAAGCTGAAGAACGAGGGGATCGTCCCGCTGGAACGTTCAGGGCATGTCGTGGATGGAGAAAAGCTGGGGTTCCCCGGCACGGAGATCCTTATACCGCCCGCCGTGAAGCACGAGATAGGCGCGGACGCTCTCGCCATGATGCTCAAGTCCGGGTTCCTCGATGACGACATGTGCATGGTCACCGATTACGGCACAAACGCTGAGATGGCCCTGAAGGTCGGGGACGACATCTACACCGGCTCCGCCGCCGCAGGCCCGGCTATGGAAGGACAGCAGATAAGATGCGGAATGGTGGCAGGTCCTGGTGCGGTCAGCGACCTTGTCAGGACTCCGGAAGGCTGGAGGTCTATGGTGCTGGACGAAGACCTGATCGCCCGGGAGGGCCCCATGCTGAACCTCCGCAGCGACATCTCCCGCCCGGAGGGAAGAAGCCCCGTCGGGATCACCGGCACAGGGGTGGTGGCCTTGGTCTATGCCGGGCTGCAGGACGGACGCATAGAGGATGCCATGGTCCGCAACGAGCCTATACGTATCAACCGCAAGGTGACATTCGACAGCAAGGACCTGAAAGAAGCGGGGAAGGCGATCGGGGCCATCAGGGCAGGGCACATGACCCTGATGATCAGGGCAGGAGTCGATCCCGAGGAGATTCGTACGATGTATATGGCCGGTGCCACCGGGACTTACGTGGACCCGGTCAAGTCGAAGAGCGTGGGCCTCATCATACCCGACGCGGAGCGGGTGGTGCAGGTCGGGAACACCTCTTTGGAGCTGGCCAAGGACCTCGCATTGGACCCTGGGATGCTTGACGATCTGAACTCTCTGAGGGACAGGCTGGTCACCGAACATACGATGTTCGCATCTTCCGATGTTTTCAGGGACCTGTACCTCTACGAGTTCGGCTATTGGAACGACGGGATGCCGCTTTCTCGCTATCGCAGGGCGCTGGAGAGGTACGGAATGGAGGGCTATCTCGACAGGGAGACCCCGACCAGGGTCGAGAAGGTCTGCATCAGGGACATCAGGGATATTGGCGAGAGCCTCGAGATAGCCACCTTGCCGACTTCCATGAACGCTTCCTGGGACTGCTCCAGGTGTATGGCCTGTGTAAACGGATGCGTCGGGAAGGCAATGTCCTTCGACGGAGACAGATTCAGCATCAGGACAGGGGATTGTCTCGGGACGGCATGCATGAAGTGCAGGGAGTCGTGCCCTCAAGGCGTCTTCTCGTACCAGAGATTCAAGTTGGACGAATGATGGCAAAATCGTCATGGCCATGCTTATATGCATCCAAATCATTCATGGCATCGAGGGAAACTGGTGTCTCAATCAGATGAAACGATCAAACTCGTGCTTTTACGCCATGGACAGAGCGAATGGAACAGGCTCAATCTGTTCACCGGATGGACCGACGTCGATTTATCGGATCAGGGCCGCGAGGAGGCGAAAGCAGCCGGTATCGTGATGAAGGAAGCCGGATTCGATTTTGACATCTGCTACACTTCCTATCTTAAGCGCGCTATCCACACCCTCAATCTGGCCCTGGAGTCCATGGACAGGGAATGGCTCCCCGTCGTCAAGACCTGGAGGCTCAACGAGCGTCATTACGGGGCCCTGCAGGGACTGAACAAGTCCGAGACCGCGGCGAAGTTCGGTGAGAGCCAGGTGAAGATCTGGAGGAGATCCTATGACGTCTGTCCTCCCGCTCTCAACGAGAACGATGAAAGGAACGCGGCGCTCCAGGATCCCTACAGGAACGTGGACAAGGCCGACATACCCCTCACCGAGAGCCTGGAGGTCACCGTCCAGCGTGTGAAGCCGTACTTCGACGAGGTCATCAAGCCCCGCATGCTCGCAGGAGACAGGGTCCTCATTGCGGCTCATGGGAATTCCCTCCGTGCCCTTGTGATGATGTTCGAGAACCTCGGCCCTGGGGACATCGTAGGCGTGAACATCCCCACAGGAGTCCCGCTGGTCTACGAGTTCGACCAGGACATGAAGTTCCTCAGCAAGCGCTACCTCGGCGATCAGGAAGACATCCAGTCCAAGATGAAGGCTGTAGCCGATCAGGGCAAGAAGAGCTGAAAATTGATCCCGGGAAGAGTCTCGCTCTCCCGGGACCGTTTTTGTCAAGTCGTTTCGGCCCTTTCGGGCCATTTGGCGGTCACAGGCTGAAGATCGCATATATCGTCGTGGGCTTCTCCACTATCTCTGGGACGTTCGACCATCCGTTGAAATGAATCCTCGAGGACTGGGGCGTCGCAACTATGCGGACCCCTCCGATGTCTAGCACGTTCCCGTCCACCGTAACGCGGGCGCCGTACTCGACCTCCGCCGTGTCGTGGTCGACCGTCCCGAAGCCGTCCGACTCGAATTCCAGGACCACGCGTCCCTCGAACACCGCGGTTATGGTGACGTCCCTGTTCACAACGGACGGCACGCGGGTCCAATCCACGAACTCCACTTGGACGCCTTCCAGATCCTCGTTCACAGCGAAGACCTGTATGCTCCCGTTGATGGTCAGGAGGTTCAGGTCCTCGACGATGGCGGATCCCTTGGGGACGGTGACCGAATCCATCGTCACCTTTCCGGGGCCGTCCGCAACGAAGGTTATGGTGCATTCGTCCATCTTTGCTTCGAATCTCGCATAGATGGTCGAGTCCTTTGTCACGGCATCGGGGACGCCTCTCCATAATACGAACTCGGACGTCCCTCCCGCGGGATCCGTCGGTTCCGCCGTGACGACCGTGTCGCCGATGGTCAAGCGGTTTCCATCAATCACGGGCACGGCTCCGTAGGGCGCGGAAATGGTGCTGCTAGATACCTTTCCAGGCCCGTCGACGACGAACTTGATCTCGAACATCGGGACCGGCACCTCGAACACCGCGCGTACGGTCATATCCTCGGCGACAGTATCGGAACCGAAGGTCCATCTCACGAACCTGGCCTCCGATCCGTCCAGCTTGTCGGGCTCCGCGACGACGCTCCTGTCACCCACCTGCAGGATGTTGCCCTGAGAGCGGATCTTGGTCCCATCAGGGACGACCAGGCTTCCCGGGGAGACCTTCCCGGGCCCTTCAGCCAGCAAGGTCACGGTGAACTCCTTCGGGGCGTCCTCGAAGACGGCCTTTATGGTGACGCTGCCCGTCACGCTCCCGGGGACGTCTGTCCATCCGACGAATCTTCCGGGCTTCCCCGAGCTTGGATCCGAGTATTCGGCGCGTATCTCCTTGCCGTCTATCACGAGGGTCTGACCGTTCTCCGTTATCTTGGCGCCGTAAGGCACAGTTATCGACGAAGGGACGATGGATCCCGGACCTTCCGCGGAGAAGGTGACGACGTAGCTCCTAGCCTTCCCTTCGAACACAGCATGGACCGTCATGTTCCTGTCGATCTTCTCGGGAACGTCGGTCCATCCGACGAATTCGTAGTACTCGCTCGGGCTCTGTTCCGATGCGTCGGCCCGGATCTCCTGGCCGTTCACCTTCAGCAGCGCGCCGTCCACTGAGATCGTGGATCCGGACGGCACCACGATAGAATGCGGGACGACGGTTCCGGGGCCGTCGGACTCGAACGTGAGGGTGTATTCCTCGCTGCCGGGGCTCATCATGGTGAATGCGGCTATCCCGCCCCCGATGACCAAGGCAATGGCCGCTATGATGGCTATGATCTGCGGCACGGTCAGCGCCGACAGCCCTGCGCCCGTCGAGGTTCCGGCCGATGTCTTGGCCGCGGCGGCCCCGATTGCGGCAGCCTTGTCGGTAGCGGCGGCAACCTCCGCAACTGGGTTGAAATCCGGCTTTATCCTCTTGGCCAGCTTTATCATGGCGTCGGCCATCTGCTTGCCGGTCTGATACCGGTCCTCGGGATCCTCGGCGAAGGCCTTATCGAATATCCTGACCAGGTCCTTGTTGAAGACGGCCTTGAGCATCAGGGCGCTGCTGAAGAACGTGAGGACCTGGGTCTTCATCAACGCGTTTTTGTACGTCTCCCTGTCGGGGATGGTCCGCAGGTCCGTCCTCTCGCCGGTGATGACGCTGTAGGCCACCAGGGAAGCGGCTTTCAGATCCTCCATCTTGGCTTCGTAGGCTTCCGGATGCCCGGACATGTCCGTGATGTCCTCGGGAGGAGGATCCAGCACGTGATCGGGCATCTGGAGCCCGAATCCGGAGAACTTCCACTTGTGCTTCTTGGCTATCCTCGTGCCTATGTTGGCTCCCCAGTCCTTCAGGTCGTCGACGGTCCACTCATGCTCGCCCAGCACGATGTTGTCCTTAGAGATGTGGAGGCCGAACAGCCCCAGCTTGTGGATTCTGTCCACGGATCTGAGGATGTCCATGGCATCGCCCGTGGTGAGCTTGTCTTCCATGCCTCTCCTCTTCTCCTTGCCCATGACATTGTCCAGCGTTCCCGCTATGCGTTCCGTGAGGATGTGGCGTCTACCATCCTCAGTGATGTCGGATTGGAATATCCTCACGACGTCCTTGGGAATCCTCTGGCCCACTTCTTTCCATAATCCGATAGCCTTATCCACTGATCCATCGGCTTCGGGTAGCTCGAGCTCCGAGAATTTGTAGCCTTTTGCATCGACGATGTTGGTTATCTTGGGTTCGTCATATTGGAACGGGTTCTCCTCATCTTTGTAGTAGCTGATTCCATCGATCACGATGAACGCTTTCCTGTTAGCATCGCCAATCGGAAGATCGTTCGTTCGAAAACACCTCCTTCATATTTCGATGTCAAGGGCAGCCCTCGGTGTTCTGATAACCCGTTTTATAAATATTAGGGTTGCTGGAACCGTACGGCGCATACACGCAGAGCGATTGATCGTCGTAGGCAGCCGGTTCCGCCGTCCCCGATCTCAGTTGTCTCAGTCATGTCGATGATTGTTCAACCGTTCTGTGATTGAATTCGACAATATGCGTTAATTTTTCCAAACTCCGAGGAGGACACGGGCATGGTGACCCTGTCCTTCGATGAGAAACCGGGCATTCAGGCGGCAGGGAACACCGTTGACGACCGGCCAGTGTCCGGAGGTCATGGGTTCGTAGGGCGCGATTCGGAATACGTGAGGCATGGGACGGTCAGCCTGCTGGCAGGGCTGGATCTCGTGAGCGGGCAGATTGTGCCGCTGGTCAGCGAGACACATAAGAGCTCCGATTTCATAGAGTTCCTGAAGATCGTGGACGAGAAGTATGCGGATGCGGAGCGCATCCGCCTCGTTCTGGACAATTTCAAGGCGCACACCTCCAAAGAGGTCATGCAATACCTGGATACGAGGCCGAACAGATTCGTGTTCGTCTTCACGCCCAAGCACGGATCCTGGCTGAACATTGTGGAGTCCTTCTTCGGGAAGATGGCCAGAACGCTTCTCAGAGGCATACGCGTCAGCTCGAAGGAAGAGCTCATCGAAAGGATCTACCGGTATATCGACCAGGTCAACCAGGAGCCGGTGGTATTCAGATGGACCTACAAGATGGACGAGATTACTGTTTAATTAGTTAATGTAATTATGAAACGTTATACTAGTAAATCGTGCAAATTTAGGATTTATTTTATTGAGGTCTCAACGTTCTGAAATCGGTTCCGCAGATTTTATATGTATGATAAAAGGTATGAATAAAATAGCGGGAGAACGAATACGCTGGACCAGACTGCGTACCAACCGTTCTTCCGTTACCAGGAGGGAAAAAAGTTGTTCGGAAGAACAAACGACCCAGAAAAGGCACTCGAACAGACCTATAAGGAAATGAAGATAGACGTCGATTACGATGCCGAAAGGAAGATCTACGTTGCGCGCTTCATCCTTGCGGAGGATCTCAGAGACGTCGTCCAGTATGTGGCGAACTCTCATGATCACCTGGTCTTTAACACCTCCTACCCTGAAAATGTCGATGAAAAGCACCTCCAGTCGGTCTGCAGGGATCTGTTGAACATAAACAACAGAGCCTTGACCGGTAGCTTCGATGTTGATCTGAGTGACGGGAGCGTCGTCTTCCGCTCTACCGTGTCGCTCCTAGGCAACACGAAGCCCTCGAAGGAGGTGCTGAGAGAACAGATAGAGCTCGGACTCTACTCTATCGAGATGTTTCACCGCGAAGTGTGGATGAAGCATTGCCCCCCTAGGCCTTCCGACCCCATGATCGGTTGACCGGATGCCTTCGGGCATCATAAACGCTTTTTCGGCATGCTTAAATTTTCGATAATGTTGTGGGAACAACAGGTGTGCTATTGGTTCTGAGATATTTCAGGCATCTGGACTGGCTGCTGGCATTGGCATGTCTGGCATTCGTCGTCTCCCAGGTATATCTGGACCTCCGAATTCCGGAGTACATGGAGGAGATCACGAACCATATGCAGATCTCTTCCTCCACCGATGTGGTTGCCAAGGTGGCTGCTGATATGCTGTTCTGCACAGCGCTGAGCTTCGGATGCGCACAAGGGGTCGGGTTCATCGCGGCCAGGATAGGCGCATCATTGGGGAACAGGCTCAGGTCGATGCAGTTCGACAAGGTCGGCGCCTTCTCGGAAGGCGATGTCAGCAGATTCACCGCGGCTTCTCTCATAACCCGCAGCACCAACGACGTATCCCAGGTTCAGCTGTTCGTATCTCGCGCCCTGGTGCAGTTCATCAAGGCTCCCATCATGGCGACCTGGGCCATCCTGAAGATCCTCGGGCACAGCTGGGAGTTCACTCTGGTGACCGCTATCACCGTCGCCGTGATGATGGCCATTACCGTGACAGTGCTTTCTCTTGTCACCCGGTACTTCCGCAGGATACAGTGGCTCACCGACAAGGTGAATCTGGAGCTTCGCGAGAATCTGGACGGCATGCGCACGGTCCGCTCTTCCAACGCGGAGGTGTTCAGGATGGGGCGCTTCGACTCCGCCAACGGGAACCTTCTGGACAACAATCTGACCGTTGCCCGTTATATGTCGCTTCTGGCTGTGAACAGCACCATGCTCAGCTTCCTCATGCTGGCCATATACTGGGTTGGAGCGGGGATAATCATGTCCCAGCCTCTGCCAGCCGATCAGATGCAGACGTTCTCTGACACCATTGTATTCTCATCCTATGGGGGACAGGTTCTGATGATGTTCGGGCTGATGACTGAGATGGCACGCATGTTCCCTCGCGCCTTGGTATCCATGCGCAGGATAGGGGAGGTTTTGGATTTCCAGCCTTCCGTGGTGTCTGGTGCCTCTTCGGATGTCGGAAAGGTTGAGAATATAGAGTTCAAGGACGTCTCGTTCGCGTATCCTGGATCCGCCAGGAATGCTGTCGAGGGGATAAGTTTCGGGCTGAGGAGGGGGCATACCTTAGCCATAATAGGGCCTACTGGTTCCGGCAAGACCACCTTGGTGAATCTGCTCTGCAGGCTGTACGATCCTGTATCCGGGCGTGTGCTGGTAAACGGGACAGACATCCGCGACCTGGATATTCAGGACCTCCGTCGCCACATGGGGGTGGTTCCCCAGAAGCAGAACCTGTTCTCCGGCTCCATCGGGAGCAATGTGAACTTCGGAGAGGGATCCGAGGAACGCACCGAAGAGGATGTCTGGAAGGCGCTGGAGATCGCTCAGGCGACCGAGTTCGTCCGTTCCCGCGAAGGAGGTCTGGACAGCCCGGTGTCGCAGAGAGGGGAGAACCTATCCGGAGGCCAGAGGCAGCGTATAGCTATCGCACGCGCTCTCATCCGTCGGCCTGAGGTCTATGTGATGGACGACTGCCTCTCGGCATTGGATTTCCGTACCGAGAGGTTGTTTCTGGATGCTTTCAGGAAGGAATCCGAAGGCTCCATGGTTGTAATCGTGTCGCAGAGGGTCGGCACCGTGATGCATGCTGACCAGATCCTTGTGATGGAGGACGGAAGAATCGTCGGAAAAGGCACCCACGAGGAGCTCATGAGGGATTGTCCCTTGTATCGCGAGATATCGCAATCGCAGGCTATGGGGGCGGACTGATGGAGGAGGGCATCTGGCCTTCGATCAGGAGGCTGTTCGGATATCTGAAGCCTTATCGGACGCCGATAGCCGTGGGTCTTTCCCTGGCTATACTCAGCAGCATACTTTCGGTCATAGGGCCGCAGTACCTCTCCAAGATGACCGATACTGTCTTTGCATCGGTCGGGACAGGCATTCCGATGGACATGGAGACCATCGGATCTATCGGAATCATCCTTCTAATAATCTATTCCGTAGCGACAATCGCCACCGTGCTCGAAACCTACATCCTCAGCAGCTGCTCGGAACGCATAGCCAGTGGCATCAGGCATGACATCGTCAATAAGATAGACCAGCTGCCCATCCGCTACTTCGACCGCTCTAGCACCGGCGACCTGATGAGCCGTCTGACAAACGATGCGGATACTGTGGGAATGTCAACGGACAGCATAGACTCCATCATCGTCGCTCTGATAATGATAATAGGCTCCCTTTCGATGATGCTCATCACCGATTGGAGGTTGGCTATCGTATCCGTTCTGCCTTCTCTGGCAGGTCTTTTCCTTATCCACGGTATTGTGAAGAAGTCGCGCAAGTACTTCGTGTCGCAGACCAAGGATCTCGGCGCTATCAACAGTCTGGTCGACGAGTGCTATACCGGTCATGACGAGATGGTGCTGTTCAACGCATTGCCGGAGACCCGCAGGCGTTTCGACGAGATCAACAGCAAGCTGTTCGTCAGCTCGTGGAAGTCCCGTTTCTTGAGCAGCTCACTTCCTCAGATAATGAACCTCATCGGGAACCTCGGGTATGTGGCAGTCTGCGTCGTCGGTTCATACTTCATTATCGAGGGTTCGATCAACTATGGAATTATAGTCGCCTTCATAGTCTACGTGAACCAGTTCTCCAGACCGATCGTCACCGTGGCGAACACCTATGCTTCTCTGCAGTCCATCGCGGTGTCTTCGGATCGCATATTCGAGATACTGGACGAGGAGGAAATGGACGATGAAAATGATCTAGAGCCCCTCGATCATCCGTTGGAGGGACATGTCGAGTTCTGTAAAGTCCGCTTCTCTTATGTTTCAGGAACCGAGGTCATCAAGGGCTTGGACCTAGACGTTCAGCCGGGTCAGAAAGTCGCCATAGTGGGGCCTACGGGTTCTGGCAAGTCCACAATTGCCGGGCTTCTGCTCCGTTTCTACGACCCGGACTCAGGCCATATACTGATAGACGGTCGCCCTATAGTCTCCGTCCGTAAGAGCGATCTGAGAAGGTCTTTCGCGGTAGTCCCGCAGACGCCCTTCGTCTTCTCCGGGACCCTGAAGGAGAACGTGGCTTTCGGCATGGAAGGCGTGACAGAAGATGATGTGATCGAGGCCTGTCGCGAGGTAGGTCTCGAATCTTTCTTGGAGGGCCTTCCCGAAGGTATAATGACGCATGTGGACGACATGAGCTCCCTGTCAGCAGGGCAGAGGCAGCAGATAGTCCTGGCAAGGGCAAGATGCAGGAAGGCTTCCATTCTGATCTTGGACGAGGCTACGAGCTCGGTCGACACCTGTACCGAGAAGGTCATCCAGGATTCTATGGACAGGGCTATGTCCGGGAGGACCTCCTTCGTCATAGCTCACAGGCTGTCCACCATAATGACTGCGGACCGCATCCTGGTCGTGAAGGATGGGAACGTGATCGAGCAAGGAACGCATGACGAGCTTCTGGCGAAAGGCGGGCTGTATACGAACCTCTTCAACAGTCAGTTCGAAGGATGTGATTAAGGATTGACTACATATTTATATAAAAAATTTAGTTTATCCTAAAATATGAAAGAAGAGAACGCCGGGAAAGGACCATGCTGCGTGGTCTTCTTCTCGGTGCCTGGTGAAACCTACGTGAACGGGAGATACGAGGAACGTGACCCTGGAAACACCAAGGTCGCAGCTACGATACTTTCGAGAGAGCTCAGCTGTCCGATCATGGAGATCGTCCCAAAGGACCTCTATTCTAGGAAATACCGCGGCCAGGTGGAGCGTGCGAAGAAGGAATGGGTGGAATCCCATCGTCCTGCGCTCAAGTCTTGCCCTATTATCGCGGAATTTCAGGACATATACCTGTGCTATCCCAACTGGTGCGGGACCATACCGATGGCTGTAGCCACTTTTCTGGAGAGCAATGACTGGAAAGGCAAGACCATACATCCGTTGTGCACGAACGAAGGCAGCGGAATGGGTACAAGCATGGAGCTGATGGCTACTTGCGCACCTGATGCTGTCATCGGAGAGGGCCTCCCGATACGTGGAGCGAACGTGAAATCCTGCAGGGACGCTGTGAAGGATTGGATCTCGTGACAGTTCTGGATGGATGTACTCTAACTTCAACTAAAACCTTTTATAATACATATTTTTCAAAATAAATTCTTAATCATATTTTTTTCAATTAATTCAATGTTTAATTAATTATTTGATTCAATTGATTGTTTAATTTATAAATCAACAGTTGTTGATTCAACAATTAGTTCACAGATAAATTAAAAAGTATTAGGCTTATCTAAAAATATTTAGTTTAACCAAAATTTAAATATTGACTTTGGTTCACTTGGGTAGATGTTGCAAGTCGCAGTATACGGTAAAGGCGGTATCGGTAAGTCCACGACGTCTTCGAATCTTTCATTCTCCCTGGCTAAAAAAGGTGCGAAAGTGCTCCAGGTGGGATGCGATCCCAAGCACGATTCCACCAAGTATCTTATCAACGGCAAGGAGCAGACAACGGTTCTGGATTACATCAGAAGCACTCCTCCGTCACAGAGGAAGCTCGAAAACATCATGCTCGAAGGTTCCGGAGGGGTCATGTGCATCGAGGCCGGAGGCCCTGAACCCGGCATAGGATGCGCTGGAAGAGGGATTCTCACGACCTTCGACACCATCGAGAAGATGGGGATCAACGAGATCGATAAGGACATCACCCTTTACGACGTTCTCGGAGATGTTGTGTGCGGCGGTTTCGCGGTCCCTATGAGGAACGAGTACGCTGATGCGGTCTACATAGTGACTTCCGGGGAGTTCATGGCAATCTATGCTGCCAACAACATCCTTCGCGGCCTGCTTAACTTCGGCACATCTCGTCCGAGGGTCGCAGGGATCATTCTGAACAGGAGGAATGTTGAGAATGAACGCGAGATCGTGGAGAGGTTCTCTGACGGGGTGGGTCTCCCTATAGTGGTCGACATCCCCCGTTCCGATGAGTTCATCGAGGCTGAGCGGCTCGGGAAGACCGTTTCCGAAGCTTTCCCCGATTCTGTTCCCGCCTCCATATATGGGCAGCTGGCTAACGACGTCATAGCGATCAGCACCGGCGTAAGGAAGCTTTACGACCCTCATCCTCTCAGCGACGCCCAGCTCAACGATCTGGCCGCTGGCAAGGCCATAACCGTTCTGGGCAACTTCAAGCGAGAGGCCTGCCACTGCAACAAGGTCCGTAGGGGAACGGGTTCCTGCGCAAGCCGTGGAGCGGTATTCGCTGCAGGAAGGGTCAACGACCTCCCGATCATCATCCACGGGCCTGCGAGCTGTGGCTATGTCATGTCCCACACGCAGGACGTCCATTTCCTCACCGAGATGGGAACGAATCCCAGCACCGCCGGTATCCTGAGGAACAACATCCAGTCCACACGCATGAGCAACGACTCCTCCATCTTCGGAGGGCATGAGGACCTCATGCGCATAATCCGCGCCGAAGCCAACAAGGGAAAGAGGACCATCATGGTAATCACCACCTGTGTCCCTGGAATGATAGGGGACAACCTGGACCTCATCAAGAAGAAGGCCGAGGAGGAGTACCCCGGGCTCAATCTTGTGGTCGTGAAGGCTGATGGGAACCTCACCGGGGGATCCGAAGAGGGCCGTCTTATGGTCATGCAGGCTATAATCGACTTCATCGACGAGGCTCGCGAGCCTGTCGACATGGAATGCAACCTGATCGACGACAATTTCATTGTGTATTCTTCAGGAAGGAACAGCGAATGGACCAACAGGCTGCTCAAGGACCTCGGTTTCTCCAAGGTTCACAAGATCATCGACAACGTGTTCCTGGACGAGGTCGTCGGCTGCAAAAAGAACATACTGAACGTCAGAACCTTCGACGACCCTACCGTGAACGGAATGGCTAATGCCATGGCCGAGAAGAAGGGCATGAAGATCTTCTCCGAACCCCTCCCGAAGGGATACTCGGACACCCTGGCATGGGTGGAGAAGGTCGGAAAGGAGTACGGCATCGAGGAACGTTCTCAGGCCGTTTCTGAAAAGATCAAGCAGCAGTATGCGGAGGCCCTCGAGAGGCACAGGCCGTTCTTCGAGGGGAAGACTGCGGATATAATCTCGGGGATCCTGGGAGACGACGACTGGATGATCGAGGTACTTATCGATGCGGGCGTCCAGATCAGGAATTATTACGTCTTCAGGATGAGGATCGGAGGAGGGAGTGGACCCAGCCCAGATTTCGAGTCTCGCTACAAGGACAGGCTCAACGTGCGCGAGATGTCCAACCCCTTGGAGATAAAGATGGCCGTCCAGGAGAGCAACCCAGACATGGTCATAGGCGGGGTAATGATAGGATGGCACGGGCAGCAGTTCAAGGAGTTCAGCCGTGACTACCAGTGCTTCACCCACTACGCTTCGATCGAGTATCTGGACTACATGCATACGATGATGACCAGCGCCCCTACGATGGGATGGAGGAGCTGGGAGGGCGAGGAAGAATCGAAGCCGGAGACGGGCAAGGCCGAGCCTGTGAAGATCACCCAGCAGCAGATCGAAGCCATCAAGGTGATGATGGGAGGCCACATGCCTCCTAAGATGGAGGCTGCCCTCAACCAGATGAAGGAGGGCAAGATGCCTGAGGGGGTCCCTCCGGACATGCTCCAGATGATCAAATCCATGACAGGAGGCCACTGACATGATAGTGAAACCGGACGGATTCTTCGGAGTCACGATGGCCATCGAAGGCATCAAGGACTCCACAGTTCTCATGCATGGACCCGAAGGATGTAGGAAGAACCTCTGGGCCCTTACGAACAAGGTGTACCCTCGCAAGGACAAGTCGGTCAGCAGGATGACGCCCTACTACAGGGGAAGCGCTAGGATACCCTGCACCGACCTGGAGTCCAGCGACTACATCTACGGCGCATACGACCGCGTGTTCGATGCTCTCCAGTACATAAAAGAGCGCGATACCAGATTCGTAGCGGTCGTCTGCTCTCCAGGAGCGTCGCTCATCGGAGATGACTGCAATAAGGCGATTGAGGAGACCGGCCTTAGCGACAGGGCTATAGTTCTGGACGCGGACCTGAGCTCCAAGCCCATCAACGTGGGGATAGACCTCACCCTCATGAGGGTACTGGAGAAGCTTGATCAGCCTGCTAAGGGTGTCAGGAAGAACACGGCCGTTCTCCTGGGGAACCATGTCCTGCAGAAGGATTGGGAATCCGTGAACGAGGAGATGTCGCACATCCTGGAGCTCATGGGGATAGAGGTCATATGCTGCCTCGGAGCAGGTTCCTCCGTTCAGGAGATCCGCGACTCGGTGGATGCGGAGTACGCCATCGCCGTGTGCCCGGAGTACGCCCTGAGGACAGCCGACTACTACCACGAGAGGTACGGCATGTCCACCATTATCCCGGAGTGCTCCCCTGTGGGGTTCGAGTACACCGACAGGTGGATCAAGCTGGTCGCAGAGAGGACCGGTAACGACCCATCCAAGGCTCTGGAGTATGTCGATAGGATACGCAAGAAGGCCTACCGTCGCATGATGGCGGCAAGGTTCGACACCGACGCGTTCTCTTTCTCTATAGACGCGGAGCCGTCGATCTGCTACCCGCTTGCCAAGTTCTTCTACGACAACCTTCAGATGGTCCCCAAGTGCCTGAGGTACAACGGCATCTCGTACGAGCCTTCGGAGGAGCTCATGGGAGAGTTCCTGGAGAGGATCGGATGGGCCGATGCCCTGGATGCTGACGTTCCCGAGTATACGGAGATCCTGTGCACGGACGGGAACACCGCCGACATGTATGCCAGGTCTAATCACTGCCTTCGCGGAGTGGACCTTAGGTTCCCCTCGATGATGAACGTGGAGTTCCTCCCACAGCCTCTTTTCGGAGCTGTCGGCACCCTGTACATTCTCGAGAGAGTGATCAATCGCTTCTGAGGGATCATGATGGGGTCGCAGACAGACGGACGGAGGGTGACCGATTGAGCTTCCTGAAGCGTCATCCCACACCCGAGGCGGACACCGACGAAGGCTTCCGCGCGGAGTACAAGAACTACATCTGGCGCAAGGTGCTGTTCATCATACTCCTGGCTGTTGCAATGTTCATCCTTCTGGGATACTCGGTCACCGTCAGCGGGAGGGACATGACGTTCTGGGACGGCATAATGGCCATCGTTGACCACATCATGGGCGTCTCCTACGACAGGATAGAGGAGCCGGTGAAGTTCTGGAACGACTACATCGTCTGGAACAGCACCATGCCCCGCGTCCTTGGGGCCATCGTATGCGGTGCCGGTCTGGCGGTGTGCGGAGCGGCCATGCAGGTCGTTCTGAACAACCCCTTGGCAGAGCCTTACACCCTCGGAGTGTCCTCGGGAGCAGTGTTCGGAGCTTGTCTGGCCATCATCCTCGGATTCACCTTCGGAAACATAGGGACCTATGGGATAATCGGCAACGCCTTCATCTTCGCCCTCGTCCCATGCGCGATGATCATAGTGCTGGTGGGTGTGATGAAAGGGATCTCTCCAGTGACGATGATCCTCGCCGGAACAGCGATATCGTATTTCTTCAGCGGACTGACCACTCTGATGATGGTCAGGACGGACGACGACACCCTCACATCGTCGTTCCGCTGGCAGATAGGGAGCCTTACGGACATCGACTGGAACAACATCTGGATAATCCTCATCGGGACCGTGGTATGCACGGCCATTCTGATGCTGACGACCAAGTACCTCAACGCGCTGGCCTTGGGAGACAAATCCGCCACCAGCCTGGGGGTGGATGTCAACAAGGTCCGGTACACGATCTTGATCGTCTCGTCCCTGATGGTCGCGGTCATCCTGTCGTTCACAGGCATCATCGGATTCATCGGACTACTGGCTCCCCATATGGTCAGGACCATCCTGGGAGCGGACAACAGGTACGTGATCCCGGCGTCCATGCTTCTGGGTCCGGTGATCCTGCTGTTCGCGGATACCATATCCAGGTTCCTGGCCGAGGTGGACCTGCCTGTGGGGATCGTCATGATGTTCGTCGGCTCGCCGATATTCCTTTACATACTGCTCGGAAGACGCGGAAGGAGGATGATGTACCGATGTCGAAGGATGTCGAAGCTACAAACGAGGTCAGGACCTATTATCACTCCTTTTTGAGGAAGCAGAAGCTGGTCTGCATAGGGTTCCTGATCCTGGCGGCAGTCTGCGTGATAGCGCTCTACGGGTTCAGCAACAACACGAGCCAGTCCTACTGGACCTCCTACGCCGTCCTGGGGCACCATCTGTTCGGGTTCGAGGCTCCTTCCGGAAGGTTCACCGATATGATTTTCTGGGACAGGCTCCTGCCAAGAGCGATAAACGCCGCTTTCGTCGGAGGCGCTCTGGCCATAGGCGGATGCGTGATGCAGATCGTGTTCCGCAATCCTTTGGCAGACCCTTACACGACAGGCATATCCTCCGGAGCAGGATTCGGAGCAACCATTGCCATTGCCATGGGGATATCGCTCGTCCCTGGACTCACCGGGGATTGGGCCGTCGTCGTGAACGCCTTCATCCTGTCCCTGGTGCCGACCGCCGCCATGATAGCGGTGATGATGTTCAGGAAGACCTCCCCTGCGGAGCTGATCCTGGTCGGAATAGGCATCATGTACTTCTTCGGGGCCGCTTCGACCGTCTTCATGCTCTGGGCCAATCCCTCGGATCTGTCCGGAGCGTTCAGATGGGGTCTGGGACACCTCGAGAGCGTGGGATGGGAGAAAATGCCCATAATCGTCGGCGCGACCGTCATTGGAAGCGCTGCGATTCTGCTGATGTCCGACAAGCTCAACGTGATGAACGCCGGGGATAGGGTAGCGTTCACGATGGGAGAGGATCCCAACCGGGTCCGTTTCATCTGTCTCCTGCTGACGTCGATGATGGTGGCAGTCGTGGTCGCCTTCACCGGCACCATCGGGTTCGTCGGCATCGTCGCACCTCATGTGGTGCGTCTGACCATGGGGACCAACACCCGGTACATGCTGCTGGGCTCGTTCGATGTAGGGGCTGTCCTGCTCGTGGCGTCCGATGCTCTGGCAAAGGTGCTGGCTCTCCCGGTCGGAGTGATAATGTCCGTGGTCGGAGGGCCACTGTTCCTGTTCATACTGGTCAAGCAGTACAAGCGCGAGCATTTCGTCTGAACGGGTGGAGTCTCTTGGATGATAGCCTGCGCTCTGAACAAAAAATGATTTCGGTATTCCTAAACTTTTTAGAAAAACAGGTGAAATCGAATGAACATGAAAATACTGGCTGTTGTCGCAGCTGCGATAATCATCGTCGCAGGGATAGGAGCGTTCCTTCTCTTGCAGAACAATGATACCGAGAAGTTCGTAGGGAACTCCGACGGTCGTCTCCAGGTCTACGGCAACGCGAACAACGACGACTATCTGAACGCCGACGATGTCACGCTGATCAAGAATATCGTCAGCAAGAACAGCGATAGCGACTCGTCTAACGACATCGACTGGAAGAAGCTCTACCCTTACGCCGACGCGAACAACGACGGCAAGGTTGATTCCGCCGATGCGACGGTCGCACAGAACCTCGCTGACCGCAAGGAGGGGACCACCGTCTACTACCTTGACGGAAACAGCGATGTCAAAAGCATCGAGTACCCGGTCAAGAGCATCTGCGTCCTCGGAACCGCCACCTTCACCGCCGCACAGTCCCTCGGGCTCTCCGACATCGTCTACGGACGCAGCGGAACCTCCCAGACCAACGATGTAATCTACAAGGACATCTGGTCCAAGCCTGCAGTGAGCTCCACCATGGTCGATTTTGACATCTCTCTGTTCTCCAACGTGGCGGACAAGGTCTCCGGAGGAATCGACGCCATCATCCAGAACAATGGAGGCATGGGGGCTCCCATCGACTCTGACACCGAAGCGGAGCTGTCTAAGCTCGGAACTCAGACCATCACCATGAAGTTCGATGTCAAGGGGGAGGAGAACTACTACCTCACCCTCGGATTCCTCTGCGGAGCTGATGACAAGGCGAAGAAGGTCGTAGGGCTGATGGACAGCGTCTACGAAACCGTCGACAAGGCCGTCAAGGATGCTGGCGAAAAGCCCACGGTCCTCTGCTGCTGGGTGACCGGAAGCATGGGAACCGGATTCTATGCCTCTTCGGCCGCATCCGTCTCGGCTTTCATCCCTGCCGCTGGCGGAGACCTCATCGAGATCCCCGACGGAAGCATGGACATCACTTCCGGAACTGTCGGAATCCTCGACGACAAGTACAACGGGGACTTCATTCTCGCTCCCGTGAGGACCTCTGTCAGCTATCTCGACGACAAGGAAGACTGGAAGTCCGTCTGGGAGAGCACCACCGGAAGCACCAGCACCCTTTCCCTGATGGACGCCTGTCCCGACAGGACGTTCCTCTTCATGTACGGCATGCCCTTCATATGCAAGGTTGCGTACGCGGTCGAATGCATGTACGGAAGCTACGTCAGCTCCGGATACGGCGACGACATCAACCAGAAATGGGTCGAGATATGCTATATCCAGAACCTCGGAAGCGACTACAAGGTCTCCGAGCACGGATTCTGCATCGGAAAGAAGGACTTCGGTGGAGAGTCTGGGGAGAGCGGAGTAGCGACTTCCATATCAATGTATGTCGACACCGCCGAGATCAAGATCGGCGAGTCCAAGCTCCTGTCCTATGTCACCGCTCCAGCCGGCTCCAAGGCCACCGGAACCACTGTCTGGAAGTCCAGCGACACATCCGTCGCCACCATAGACGCTGGAACCGTGACCGGTGTCGCGGCAGGAACCGCCACCATCACCCTCACCATCGGAAGCCTCAGCACCCAGTGTACCGTCACTGTAATCGACGACAGCGTGAAGGACTACACCAAGACCGTCTGCGATGCGGATGCGGACAAGATCGCTTCCTCTTTCGTCTCCAAGTACAATGGTGTCTTCGGAACCTACACCCTTGATCCCGGCGCGACTTCCAAGCACGCCAGCGTTTCCGCGGTCAGCGGCTCCAGGACGTTCACTATAGTCTTCGATGGGAACATCGAGGCTGCCTCCATGTATGAGGACGCTGTGAACAGCGGAGCCATCGAGGCTCCCCTCGGAATGCCTGGCGAGACCATCAGCGAGTACTCTTACACCGGAACCTTCGACGGATTCTGCGGATACAAGCACGAGGCTACTGCCATGGCGACATTCACCGCGCTCAAGTTCGCCGCATACGATGGCAACGTCTTCGTCAACGGATACGATACTTGGCAGTATCGCCCCTCGGCTCTGGCAACCGATGACGAGCTCAAGGAGTTCGTCGATGCGGTCGCCTCCTCCGTCTCCGATCCCAGCGAATCCGGAGCCGTCACCCCTGTCATGGGAGCGGACGAGATCGCCGCTGCTTTCGTTTCCGCATACGGAGCAAGCTCCTTCGGAACCTATTCTGTCGATGCTGGATCCAGCGATTCCAGCGCAACTGCTGTCGCCACCATCGGAACCAGGACTCCTTCGATAGTCTTCAGGGTCAACTCTGCTGCGGAGACCCTATACAACAACGCTGTCTCCTCCGGAGAGATCGAGGCTCTTCTTGGAATGCCCGGGGAGACTGCTACCGAATTCGTTTACAGCGGAGGATTCGACGGATGCTATGCGTACAAGCACGAGGCTTTCGCCATGGCCAAGTTCACTGCTCTCAAGTTCGCAGTCTATTACGGAAACGTCTACATCGACGGATACACAGTCTGGCAGTACCATGCTGGAAATCTCGCGACCGATGAGGAGATCAAAGAGCTGCTCGACGCGCTTGCCAAGGCTGTTGGAACGTCCGGAGGTTCGGACAAGCCCTCTGCTCCTGCTTCCATTGACCTCTCCGAGACGACCATCAGTCTGGTGGCTGGTGACAGCGTCGGAATAGAGGCCACCGTCAGCGATGGTTCTTCGGTCACCTGGTCATCCAGTGATGAGTCGATCGCCATTATAGCTGATGGCAGCATCACCGGAGTCGCCTACGGAACCGCTGTCATCACAGCCGCCGTCGGAGATGTCAAGGCTGAATGCACCGTCAATGTGCTTCCCGAGACCATCTTGAACGCCGGAGCTGACAAGGTCGCCGCGGCGTTCGTGTCCAGCTATGGGTCAGGATTGTTCGGAACCTACTTCGTCGAGTCCGATTCCGACGGTTCTTCTGCTATGGTCAGCGACGGCAGCCACTATTTCCGCATCCTCGGCAGCTACGATGCCGATGACCTGTTCGAGACCCTGTCCGCATCCGTCGATGCTAAGCCAGATCCGTACGCCAACGGAGCCAAGGTTGCTCTAGACCTCTCCATGTACGGATTCGACAACTCCAACGCATGCACCTACACTGTCAGCATGGGCGGCACCATGACCTGGATGTACTTCGCGGTGACCGAGGGCAACATGGCTGTCGACGGAACCCTGAAGATCCAGTCCTATCGCGGGGCATCCTCCGACGCTCTGTTTGACGGATTCTTCAATGCTCTGAAGTCCGCGATGGATCACCAGACCGTGGTCTCTGCGGACGTGGACGATGTAGCTGCCAAGTTCGTCTCCAGCTACTCATCTGTTTCCACTTTCGGAACGATGTCGATAGCTGAGGGCAGCAACGACATGCTCGCGATAGCGCTATTCGAGACCGGTTCCAGAGTGGCTCCGACCACTGCCGTTGCGTTCTACGGATGTACAGATGCTTCCGTCCGTTTCGAAGAGGCAAAGGCCACGATGGATTCCATGATCGCGGATATGGGGATGCCTGCCACCGAAGTGACTACCACAGCTTCCTTCGACGGATTCTACGGAAAGGCAGTGACCATGGCGATGGGACCTTCCGCATTCACCATGCTGTTCTTCACGGTCTATGAAAGCGATGTGTTCGTGGACGGATACAGCTCGTACCAGCTCCACAGGAACGCCGCCGCAACCTCCGAAGAGATCGACGCCATGATGTCCGCTCTGGCATCCGCGTTGAACTGAGACCTTCCTGAAACCTATTTCGAAACCGTTTACCCGCCCTTCCTGGCGGGGTTCCACACATCAGCAGGCATACGGTGATAATATGCGTATAAAGATAAACGACATAGACTTCGCTTACGGCAGCGTTCCGGTTCTGCACGATATTACAGCAGACCTCACAGGACCAAGGTTCGTTTCTATACTGGGGCCTAACGGCGTGGGGAAGTCTACTCTCATCCATTGCATCAACAAGATATTGTCTCCGACGACAGGGACCATCATGCTCGACGACAGGAATGTCTCCGACATAAGCATCAAGGAGATGGCCAAGATGGTGGGCTATGTGCCGTATTCCGCTAACGATACCTTCCCGCTGAGCGTCGTGGACACCGTGCTGATGGGGAGGCATCCGTATAGCAAATGGGGAACTCTTGACCAGGATCTGGACATAGTCCACGATACCCTGAAGATGCTGGGCATCTCCCATCTCGCCATGCGTTCGTTCAACGAGCTCTCGGCTGGACAGCATCAGAAGGTGATGCTCGCCAGGGGCTTGGTCCAGGAGCCCGAGATTCTGCTTTTGGACGAGCCCACCTCGAACCTCGATGTCAGGCACCAGCTCGATGTCACCAAGATGCTGAAGAGATTGACGGAGGAGAAGGACATCCTCGTAATCATGATAAGCCATGACATCAACATAGCCGCGAAGTATTCCGACGAGATCATCATGCTCCACGGCGGCTCCATCTACGCTGTCGGGACTCCGGACGAGGTCATCAATGAGGAGAACCTGAAGGTGGTCTACCAGGTGGAGTGCAAGGTCATCGAGGACCAAGGACGTCCGCATGTGATACTCAGGGACGCCGTTCCAATGGACGAGGACTGAATAGTTAGACTATAGTCTTAAACTGTTTCCATCTTTCTTATCACTATGAGTAGCACTATAGTTTTTTTTGTTTCTTTGCCCTTTTCAGTGTCAACGGTCTTATATTGAATAGCTATTGCGAACCCATTATGGCAGTCATCAGAGACTCGAGCAACATCAAGGTCGAGGACGGTACCGCTACCGTGAGCGGATGGGTCCAAGACATCAGGAACATGGGAGGCATCTCGTTCCTCACCCTGCGCGACAGGTACGGGACCATCCAGATCACCATGCCCAAGAAGAAGATCGACCCCGAACTCTTCGGGCTCCTCACCAAGCTCTCCAGGGAGACCGTCGTCTCCGTCACCGGAGAGGTCAAAGCGAGCAACCAGACCGCTTTGGGGCTCGAGATCATCCCCGCATCCGCGGAGGTCCTCAGCGAGGCGGCCGTCCCCCTCCCTATGGGAGTCATCGACAAGGTCAACGTCGAGATGGACACTCGTCTTAACAACAGGTTCATGGACCTCAGGAAGCC
>JAEEGG010005061.1_pt1 | contig 31592 bp, 23 predicted proteins | sample 9134161 | NCBI WGS metagenome assembly JAEEGG01 (sample SAMN16246543, study PRJNA631951) | gut metagenome | biome: gut microbiome; feature: rumen; material: CR-attached | host: Bos | place: Iran: Karaj | collected 2018-10
GTATCTCCGCAAGCGAGCCGTCCGCGTATCCCACGCGATACCGGAAGGCGACGGAGCCGGGCGCGCCGGCCCAGGCGACGGCGTGGAGGAAGTCGAGGCGGCGTACTTTGAAGCCGACGGGGATTTCGCCGGATTCCGCCGGAAAATACGTCCGTTCGCCGCCGGCGAGCACGATCGCGCGAGGCACGACCCGGAGCGGCACGAAACGGCTCCAAAGCTCCGCGCCGCCGGAGAGCGCCGAGAGGTCGTTGCGCCCCTGATCGGTCCAGCCGCCCTTGCGGTCGCCGTCGGTCTCGTCCGTGAGCCCCGTGTTCGCGGCTGGTGAAATGTCCAGGATGCGGAAGGCCCGGTGCGCCGCCTTCGTTCCCTTGAAGTTCATCGACACGCGTCCCTTCCACGGCGCAAGGCCCGTGTAGGGGACGCGACAGCGGAAGCGGAACCGACCCGACCATTCCGCCTTGCGGAAATCCTCGAAGAACCACTCGCCATCGCTGCCCGCCACGGACGCCTCAATGCCGCCGAAGAGGCCGTTCAGGCGGAAGACGCCGTCGGCGTCGGGACGCCGGGGCGGTTGCGGTGGCAGGTCGTCGAAGGCCTCCGGCGGCACCTCGATGCAGAGGTCCGCGACGGCGGCCTCGCCGCACGGCTTCAGGTCGAGCGCCCAGGTAACGGTGAACGAGTTGTCACCCTGCGGCTCGAGAAACTTTTCGATCTCGATGTATCGCCCCTTCCACGACGTGCGCTGTCCCATCGCGTAGAGTTCGACCGACATGGGGACGTCGGTGTTCTCGATTTGCCGCGCATAGTCTGGCGCGGAGATGGCGAGGATGTCGTTCCCGACCGTCAACCGTCCGCCCTGCGAGAACTCCACGCGGCCGACCGCGGAGAACGCCGTCGACGCCAAAGTGTCGGCCGCCATGGTGGCCGAGGCGAGGAGCGCGAGGGTTGAGATTGCAGCGGCGGCGAGTATGGGCTTGCTCATGGATTAGTCCTTGGCCTTTGACTTCTTCCATGATACCACGAAGCACGATGCAGAACACGAACCTTTTGAAAAAGAATGCGTGAGGCATCCCCCATCCGTTGACTTCCGCCATTTATGATGCTATAATGAATCATCAGTGATTCGTAATGAACTAACAAGAAAAGGATAATGGGCATGGCCTCGGTTTTGACAATCCATTCGATAGACCCCGTTCTTTCAGGGAGGATTTCATCTTTGGCGCGACGTGAGGGAAAAAGCCTCAACCAGACTGTCAAGGATGTACTGGCCGAGCATTTCGGCCTGAAGCCAAAGCGTGGCGGGCAACCGCTGGACAACGGCATCATGTCCCTCTGCGGAATCCTCTCCCATAAGGACGCAGAGGAGTTGCGCAAGGCTCAGGAACCGTTCCGCACAATCGACCCGGAGGACTGGAAATGAAATCGGTTCTCCCGGATACGAGTGTCATAATCGACTTGCTCGACGGCGACAGAACTTTTGAAAAGGAACTCTCGTCAGCGGAGCGAATAGTCGTCACGCCATCCGTGATTGCCGAGTTCATGTCGGGAATATCGGGCGCGAAGCGGGACAAGGCGAAGCAGACGGCATTCGATGCCCTCATCGAGAATCCCTATGTCGAGGTTGTCGTCCACGACAAGGAAACGGCGACCTACTATGCCTCGATATACCGCTACTTGAAAAGCCAGGGGGTGATGGTTCCCCTCGGCGACATCTGGATTGCCGCCAGCGCCATGCAGCATGGCGCGACGATTCTCACTAAGGACCGTCACTATTCGGCGATACCCGTTTTACCCGTAATCCTCAAGGCGTAGCAGCGCGCAGATGCCGTAGGCTCTCCCCGAAGGGGAAATCAACCGACCACATCATCTACCTGACGATGAACTGGGTGGCCATTTGGCAGTTGATTTTCAGCGAAATCGGAGCTATTTGCGGCAGAGTTGCAAGATTGGGGTCGCCGATCTGGACTCCGACGAGGAAGGGGCCACGGCCGAGCGGGTCATTGCCGACAAAGGTGTAGGACGATCTTTCCGTCCAAAGGCCACTACTAGCCGCCGTGATCAGGTGGAAGGTCTTGTCGGTCTTGCGGATCTTGAAGCGCGTTGATCCGTCGTTCTCCGCCGTCCACGGGATCACATAGGCCCATCCGGGCTCCGCAGCCGCCGCATCGTAGGCGTAGAGGCCGATCGTGTTGCCGTAGACCCAGTGGCGCTGGAGGTTCACCGCCGGCGTGACGTCGAGGCTCTTGCGGATGTAGAGGTTGATCGTCTTGCCGGAGCCGGTGCCGGCCGTGAGACCCAGCGAAGCCGCGCTGGAACCGGCCAACTCAAAGGTGGCCGAGAACGCCGTACCCGAATCAGCGGTGAGATAGTCCCACGCGGCGGTCGGTGTGCAGCCGAGAATCGTGCGCGTCCCCTTGCAGAGAAGCGGGCAGATCGCGAAGTCCTCCGCCGCCCACACCGTCTCGCTTCCGTCACTCACCTCGAAGCGGTATTCGTTGTACTTGCCAATCGCCACATTGTCGGTGACGAGTGTCGTGGCATCGCCCGCGAGCGTCGCAATTGCCGTCCATGCGCCGCCGCAGACGCGGTGCTTGACCGTGATTGCCGTCGCCGCTTCGTTTGCGAGTGTCCAGGTCAGCGTCAGCGTTGCGTCGTCCATGCGGGCGGCGATGTCCTCGACGGGCATGACGACGGTCTTCGGCTGCGCCGCCTGCCACATCGACTCCGTGTAGCCCCAGAGTTCCAATTCGCGGACGGAGGCATACCAGGTGTCGTATGCCATGCCCCAGAGATAGGCGCACCGCGTCCAGTCTGTGGAAAGCCCGTCCTGTTCCCAGACCTGCTGATCGACAACGCTGCCATCAAAGGTCTTGAGCACCGTGCAGGCGGTCGGACTAAATGCGCCGCCCCAGCTGAGAGCGTTGGCGTCGCTGTTCGGGAAAAGATAGCTGGTGTCTCCAGGGTTGTTCAGATACGCGAGGTCGGGGCTCACGCGAAGCGAGACGCGGTTCCACGTGTTGTTGTCGTTTTTGTAGGCGACCACTTTCGCCTTGGTGATCTTGACCGGCTCGTTGAAGTTGTAGCCGATGTAGAGGTTCTTTCCCCAGCCCGCAGCCTGGTCATACCAGATCGGGAAGGTCGAAGTCGAACCGTCGAATGCCTTTTCCGCATCCGAAAGCGGGACGCCGCCCGCGCGCTTAACCGCGTAGCCGTAGGTCTTCGAGGCCGCGCCGTTCTCGGTCAGCAGCACGCTCTGGACCGCCACCGGCTTCGTGCACGACACGGCGTCCGACAGAACGCCTTCGAGGTTGACGCCGTGATACTCGGTCACATACGCGGCGCGATAGTAGTATGCAACCGCCGTTGACGCTTCCGCGTCGGTGAACGTCCCGATTCCCGGCGCAACTTCGCCGACCCGCGCGTAAGGTCCTTCCGCCATGCGCGAACGGTAGAAGACGACCGCAACCGTCTCGTTCGGCTCGTTCGCCCAGGAGAGTGTCCCCGCGTTTGCGGAAAGAACCGGCGCGACGGTCGCCGCCGCCTCGGACGGCTTGCTTTCCGCCTCGGCCTTCAGCGAGGCAACCGCACCGTAGAACTCGACCTCGCGAAGGTCGCCATACCACTCGCCGCCTCTGGAGAGGATGAGGAACTCCCAGGCGTCGGACGTGTTCCCGCTATCCAGCGCGAACCAGTCGGCGCTGCGCGGAGACTCGGTCTGCGCGACATGCTCGAGTCCGGAATACGCGGTTATAGTGCTGCCGGAAAGCGTGACCGAATCCTTTCCGCCGCCCGAGACATTCACGCCGTCAATTCTTCCCATGTTGGCCGCCCAGCCGATCGCGGACCAACGCGAGGACCCAAAAATGATAGGCTCGGTGAACTGGAGTCCGAAGATCGGGCCGTAGTTCGCCGTCGAAGACTGAGTGGCGAGGTCGCCGTCGAACACCTTCGCAAAATCATCCACGGCCATGTTGCTGACGACCTGCTTCTTGTAGGGCATCAGCGACTGCCACGGTGTGCAGGTCGCCGTCGCCGCCGGCCCCGCGACGGTCGTGCCCTCGAAGGAATTGACGTAGGCGACCGCGTAGGTGTAGGCGACGCCGCCGACGGCCGAGGTGTCGGTATATTCGGTCGTGCCGAGCGGCAGGTCCGCCACAGTGGCGTAGCCGGCCTTGCCGGTCTGGGCGCGGAGGACGCGGATGCCGGTCGCGGTCACGCCCGACGCGTTGGACCACTCAAGCTTCGCCTGCCAGAGCGAGTCCATGTCCGCTGTCGCGGTCAGATAGGTCGGCGCAGACTCCGGGATGGTCTTCAACGTCGCGCCGATTACGCTGAGGCGCGTATCCGGGCCGCCGTTGCAGATGATGAAGGCGTAGCGTCCGTCGGCGGTCATCTCGAGGTTGCGGCATTCGAAGGAGCCGCTCGCGCCGTAAAGCGCCTTCATCGTCGCTGCCGGAATCGTCTTTTCGAGCGCGATGGTCTTGTTGGCGGCGTCGAAGGCGTAGACGGCGACGAGGCCGTCTTCGTTCTGCGCGACGAGATAGAGGCCGTCCGTCGTGTCGGCCAATTTCACGTTCATGATCTTGCCGGTGATCGCCGGCGCGGACATCAGCGTGGACGCGCCGGTCGCGAGGTCGAGGACGCCGAGCGAGCCGCCGGCGCTCTCGCCTTCGCCGAAGACGGCGATTTCATTTCCATTGACCGTGTAGACGGCGAAGTTGCGGATGGTGCCGATGCCGGCGACGGTGTTCGTGGCGACGATGCGCAGTGTCTTGGCGTTCCGGTCGATGGCGAACTTGTAGATTTTGTTCTTCTCGCCGTCCGTGCCGCAGTTGGAGTAGAGAGAATTGCCGTCGGCACTCGCCTCAAGGCCGCCGTTCATGAAGAAAATGAATGCGCGTCCTTCGGCATCGAGCGTCGTGAAGATGTCCTCGCTGTCGTCGGCGCGGTTCACCACGGCGACGGCATTGCCAGAGGCCGTGCCGTTGGCCCAGAAAATGAGGTCGGAGGTCGCCGCGGCGCCCTTCCAGCAGAAGCCCTTGTCCTGCCACGGGGCGTAGGCGTTCTCGCCGTAGATCCACCACGACTTCGCGTCCGTCTCGCGGCTCAGGAGTTCGCCGTCGCCGTCAATGAGCGCCTGGAGGTCGAACGTCATGACGGGAAGCGCTCCGCTGTCGGTGGACATCGCCGCGAGAAGCGTCGTCCCCGCGCGGTCGCGGGAAAGGAAGTGGGGGCGCGGGTTCGCCGGCCACGCCGCCGCGCCGGGATAGGCGATCGACTTCACGTTGGTGAAGTTCCACCACACCTGCGCCCCGGCGGGAAGGTAGGCGGAGCGCTCGGACGAGGAAAGCTCGTCGCCGGCCGCCGACACCGCCGCGATGCGGTAGATGTAGGTGTTGCCGCGTTCGGCCGTGGCATCGGTGTAGGCGCAGACGGAAAGTCCCGACGCGACGGCGGTCCATGCGCCGCCGTCCGGCTTGCGATAGACCTTGTAGGAGGCGGCGTTAGCCCCGGTCGTCCAGGAAAGCGCGACTTTGTTGCTGACGATTTCAGTCGAGAGGTCGGACGGCGCGCCGAGGAGAAGCGATGTGAAATAGCCGTATGCCTCAAGTTCGCAGAGCATGGGATACTGGCTGCTTCCGCCCCAAAGGAAACCGTACCACACCGTATCGGCAAACGAATCGTGGACGATGTAGGACGTCCATGCGCCGGATGCGAAAGTGTCCGCAGAAGGCGAAACGGAAGGATCTCGGACATCGACCCTGTCCGAATTCGAATCGCGAAGACCCGCCAACATCTGGGTCGTCGAACTGGAATAGGCATTGCTGGCATAGGCACGGACGCAGGACACATAGGGCCTACTTCCGCTGAACGTGTAGAAGAATCCTCCCCACCCTTCGAGGCGAGCGGCGGTGGCGACGTCGCCGTCATTCAGGTTGGCAAGCGCCATGCCACCCCACGTTGTGAGGGTTCCCGAATTGGACCATGTGCCATTGGCCGTTGTCGCGACGTTTTCGACCTTGCGGAAGGAGACGGCAGCGGATTCCGCGCTCTCCCCGCCCGCATCGACGGCCGTCACCGTGTAGAGGTAGGACTGGCCGACAGTCGCACCGGTGTCGGTGAAGGTCGTCGCAGGGGCGGCAACCGTCCCCGCGAGCGTCGGGTTCTCGTTCGCCGCGATCCGGCGGTAGACGTTGTAGCCCGTCGGCGAGCCGGCGGGGGCAGTCCAGGAGAGACAGGCGGAGCAGTCGATGTTGCATGAGGCCTGCGTGTAGTCGATCGCCGCGACGGCAAGGCCTGTCGGGGCATCGATGGCCAGAGCCGTGTTCGGTGTGAGCAGTGCTGAGGCCGCAATCGTGACGGCAGCGACTGGAAGAGCCGCCATTCTGGATGCGGCTTCAAATGCCGTTTTCAAGGTCTTGTAGTTCATTTTGCTCCTGTCTCCGAGAGATTATTGGGCTATGGCGGCGTGGCCTCGCGCGAGGTCCAGTATGCCGTAATGCAACCGATTATACTGCGTTCACCGTGACGGTATGCGAACTTTTTGAAAAAGAATTTCGCACACAACACACAGACATTATATCGGTCGCGCTTTTGTGCGACCGCCGTGGGTAAGATGCCCGCGTCCCCAGGTGTTACTGCCTTGCCTTGCGCCAGTCGCGCATGGACGTGTGGAAGCGCGTGCGGAAGTGTTTCTGCAGCACCCGTTCCGAACTGAAGCCGCTGAAATCGGCTATTGCTGAAATCGGGAAATCGGGCTGAGCTAGAAGTTCCAAGACGCGCTCCAACCGGACATGTATTATTTCATCGAGCGGCGAATGGCCCATCGCCTCGCGGAAACGCAAGTCAAAGAGTTGGCGCGTCCCTCGAAAGCGTCCCGCCAGATTCGCCGCGGTGAGACCGTCGCATGCCTCGCGGCGGATCATCTCGACAGCCTCCAGGATGCGCGGCTCTCGCCGTCCGTAGCCGCGCGTGGATTTCCGCCGTTCCACGAGAATCGGCGGAAATACCAATGAAGGGGCCGCCTGCGCGGAGCGCAGCCCGTCGTTCGCGGCGAAAGCGCTGAGCGCTTTTGCCGCGAGGTAGCCCGCAAGTTCGTGGTCAAGGCGGACTGATGAAACTGTTTCGGCGGTTTCCCTGTCCCAGGGGGGCGGATCGTCACCGTCGGCGCCGACGAGCGTCAGGGAGCGCGGGAAGGAACGCCCGGCGGCGGCCATCGCCTCTGCGGCGGCGATTGCGCAGAGGTCGTTCACGGCGAAGACCGCGCAACGGTGCGGCAGCGACGCGACCCACGGAACCATGCGCCTCACGCACTCGTCGAATTCGTCGGCGTGTTCGAAAGGGAAATGCGCGACGTCGCATTCGGCCTCGGCCTTGCGGCAGCACTCAAGGAATGCGTCGATCCGTTCGCGCGCCCAGCGCCGGTTCCGGACGCAGGACACGACGGCATACGCCGGCGGACGGGTCGAGGACAGTTCTTCAAACGCCATCCGGCCTACGGCGGAGTTGTCGCACGTGATGCCGTGCGCGCCGCGCCACCGTGGCCCGTCCGGCGGTTCGAAGTAGACCACGGGAGTCCGTCCGAAAAGCGGCGGTCGCGGCGCCGTCTCGGGGCACCAGCATTCCGCCGCGCAGCCGATTGGGTTCAGGCGCTCAAGGGCATCGCGCAGCGCAGCCGAGGTGCAGTCCTTGTGCTCCAGCGTCTCCACGCGCCATTTCCGCGCGTCCGCATAGCGGCGCAATCCGTTCAGCCGTCTTCGGTCGATTCCCGAATGAAGACTGCAGTCGACATAGAGGATCGTCGGTTGATTGTCCGTTGCTGGGTTTTTAATGTGCTCGCTCCGTGCCATTTGCGAATTCAATGATACCGTAAAGCGACGCGGATGACAAGCGGTTTCGCGGGCGCTGTGGTTTGGAAAAGAATTCCGCCCTATGCGCGTAAGACACCAATCGTGTACAATATTACGCATGAAAACAGCAGACAACACATCCGCGCGCACGGGCGACGGCGACCTTGCCGCATGGCTTCAGAACGCGCTTGAAAAGGCATTTGGCGAAGCGGCCGCAGGGACGGCGCTCCGCGTAAACCCCGCAACCGACCCGCGCTTTGGCGACTTCCAGTGCAATGACGCGATGGGCTTGGCCAAGAAGCTCCATCTTCCCCCGCGCGCCATCGCGCAGAAGATCGTCGACGCCCTCGACAAGGACAACGCACCCGCCACGGTCGAAATCGCCGGCCCCGGCTTCATCAACCTGACCGTCCGTCCGGAATGGCTTGAGGCGGCCCTCGCCTCATGCGGGACGCTCCCTGACGTCGGACAGGGCCGCAAGGTCGTCATCGACTACTCCAGCCCCAACGTGGCCAAGCCCATGCACATCGGCCACATCCGCTCCACGGTCATCGGCAACGCGCTCCACCGCCTCTTCAAGGCGCTCGGCTACGACGTCATCGCGGACAACCACATCGGCGACTGGGGCACGCAGTTCGGCATCATCATCAAGGGCTACCGCGAATTCCTCGACAAGGAGGCGCTCGCGAAGAGCCCCGTGGACGAGCTTCAGCGCATCTACGTCGAAAGCTACTCCCGCGCCAAGGCCGACGAGGCGTGGATGGACGCCTGCCGTCAGGAGACAGTCAAACTGCAGCAGGGCGACCCGGACAACCGCGCCCTCTGGCAGGAGTTCATCCGCCTCTCGCAGGGCGAGTTCGACCGCGTCTACCAGCGGCTCGACGTGCATTTCGACACAACCCGCGGCGAAAGCTACTACCAGGACCAGCTCGCCGGAATCGTCGAATCGCTTGAAAAGGCGGGCCTCGCCAAGGAGAGCGACGGCGCCATGATCGTCGACCTCTCGGAAGACGGACTCGACGTGGCGATTGTCCGCAAGCGCGACGGAGGCTTCAACTACACGACGACGGACATCGCGACGGTCGCCACCCGCATGAGGGACTACAACCCCGTTCGCATGGTCTACGTCACGGACGAGCGCCAGCAGCTCCACTTCAAGCAGTTTTTCCACATCTGCCGCAAGATGGGCCTGGTGCCTGACACCTGCACGCTTTCGCATGTGTGGTTCGGCCTCATGCGCCTTCCGGAAGGCGTCATCTCGACCCGCCAGGGCAACCTCATCGAGCTCGAAACGCTCCTCGACGAGGCCGAGAGCCGTGCCAAGGCCATTCTCGACGCCTCCGAAAAGGACATGACGGAGGAGCAGAAGAAGTCGCTTGCCGCCGACATCGGCATCGGGGCTGTCAAGTACGCCGACCTCAGCCACGACCCGCAGAACATGATCGTCTTCACGTGGGACAGGGCGCTGGCGCTCGAGGGCAACTCCGGCCCGTATCTTCAGTATGCCCACGCGCGCATCTGCAGCCTGCTCGACAAGTACCGCGAGGCCGTTCCCGGCGTCGACCCTGAGAAGGCCCCGATTGTCCTCACGGACCCGCTGGAAAAGCAGCTCGCCCTCCATCTTCTCCGGTACCCGGACGCCGTCGTCCGCGCGGCGGAGATCTGCAAGCCGAATGTGCTTGCCGACTACCTCTTCGCGCTCTCGCAGCTCTACAGCAGCTTCTACCAGCGCTTCAACATCCTCAAGTCGGAGCCCGCCGTCCGCGATAGCCGCGCGCACCTGTGCGTCCTTGTCGCGCGCCTCCTGCGCGACGGTCTCGGCCTTCTCGGCATCCGTACGCCTGAGCGCATCTAGTGAATGGGGCAGGGGAGCGGAACAATGTTGCTTTTCTACATACGTCACGGACGGCCAATCTACAGTCCCGACTCGCTCCGCCCAATGGGCGAGCGGCAAGCCGAGTCCGTGGCCCATCGTCTCGCGCTCTACGGAATCGACCGCGTCTACGCCTCAAGCTCGACACGCGCCATCGAGACGGCGAAGCCGACATGCGACCTTTGCGAGCTTGAAATGACCGTCCTCGACTGGTGCAACGAGGGCCATGCCTGGGAGGCGACTGCCGTAGACCGGGGCGACGGGTGTTTCAAATGGGCCTTCTCCTTGCCCGAGTGGCGTCGCAAGTTCACGGACGAGGCCGTTTTGCGACTTGGTTCTTCATGGCACGAGCATCCGTACTTCGTGAACACGAAGTTCAAGGACGGCATGGACAAGGTCGACCGCGAGGTGGACGCCCTTCTTGCCTCGCACGGCTACGTCCATGACAGAGCGGACCACCTCTACAGGGCGGAGAAGCCGACTGACGAGCGCGTCGCGATTTTCGCCCACGAGGGCTTCGGCAAGATGTTCCTCTCGTCGGTGCTCGACATACCGTACCCGCTCTTCTGCTCGCATTTCGAGATGAGCTACACGGGCATGGCGGTCATCGAGTTCAAGGCCGGGGACGCTGGCGTCTGCATTCCATGCGCCCTGACCCTCGCGAACGACGGGCACCTCTACCGCGACGGTCTTCCAACGAAATACCAGAACCGCATCACTTTCTAGCCGTATGGACAGATCGGAACGCATAGCCGAAATCGCGCGACGACGGACATTCGCAATCATTTCGCACCCCGACGCCGGCAAGACAACCCTCACCGAAAAGCTCCTCCTCTACGGCGGGGCAATCCAGCTCGCCGGTTCCGTCCGCGCCCGCCGCGACCAGCCCAACACCACCTCCGACTGGATGGAGCTCGAGAAGGAACGCGGCATCTCCGTTTCCTCCACGCTCCTCCAGTTCGACTACGGCGGCTGCGTCATCAACCTGCTCGACACCCCCGGCCACCGCGACTTCTCCGAGGACACCTACCGCGTCCTCACCGCCGTCGATTCCGTGATCATGGTCATCGACGCCGCCAAAGGCATCGAGGAGCGCACACGCAAGCTCTTCGAGATCTGCCGTCTGCGCGGAATCCCCATCTTCACCTTCATGAACAAGATGGACCGCCCGGCGCTCGCCCCGCTCGACCTCGTAGACGAGCTGGAGAAGACGCTCGGCATAACGGCCTTCCCCGTCACCTGGCCGCTCGGCAACGGCGAATCCTTCTGCGGCGTCTACGACCGGCTGGAGAAGAAACTCCACCTCTTCGACCGTTCGGCGCACGGCGCGCACAAGGCTCCGACACGGGTCGCGGGCATTCGCGACCAGGCGCTCCGCGACCTCCTGGGCGACGCGGCGCACGACGCCTGGGTCGAGGAGGTCGAGATGCTCGACCTCGCGGGCGACACCCTCGACCCCGACGCCCTCATGCGCGGCGACGTCACGCCCGTCTTCTTCGGCTCCGGCATCACCAACTTCGGCGTCCAGCTCCTCCTCGACTACTTCGTCAAGTACGGCGCGAAGCCCCAGCCGCGCAAATCGGCCGACGGCACGCCGATCGACCCGGCATCGGACGTCTTCTCGGCCTTTGTCTTCAAGGTGCAGGCCAACATGAACCCGAAGCACCGCGACCGCCTCACATTCATCCGCGTCTGTTCGGGCGTCTTCGAGAAGGACATGCTCGTCGACGACCCCAATGGCGGCGGCAAGCCCATCCGCCTCGCCTATCCGCAGAAACTCTTCGCGCAGGACCGCGAAAGCATCGAGACGGCACTTCCCGGCGACATCGTCGGTCTCGTCATGCACTCCGCCTTCAAGATCGGCGCCACGCTCACCACGGACAAGCGCATCCGCTATGACGAGATTCCGCGCTTCTCCCCGGAGGCCTTCGCCACCATCCGCAACATCGGCACCGACAAGCAGAAGCAGTTCCGCGAAGGACTTGACCAATTGCTCGACGAAGGCGTCATCCAGGCGTTCGTCACGCCCGACACCGGTCTCAACACCTCGCTTCTGGGCGCCGTGGGGCAGCTCCAGTTCGACGTCGTTATGCACCGCCTCCAGACCGAGTACGGCGCCAACCCGAAGATCGAGCCGGCGCCGTTCGCAATCGTGCGTTGGTTCGACCTTGGCGTCCAGATGGACCAGTACCGCGACGCCTACCTCGGAATCGGCGTCAAGCTCGCGCACGACCTTGACGGCAACCTCGTCATCCTCTTCCCCACCCAATGGGCCCTCGACTACTTCATGGAGAAGAACCCGAAGGCCAACTTGCACGCGGTTTCGCCGCTGGCGAAATCGGTGTAAAACCGCTATTCTGAGAATCGAAAGGTCATTCACATGAGAACATTAGGCATCATTCCTTCCCGCTGGGGTTCCACCCGCTTCCCCGGCAAGCCATTGCATCCGATCTGTGGCAAGCCGATGGTCCAATGGGTCGTCGAGGCGGCGTCGCGCGCGAAGCGGCTCGACGCGGTCATAGTCGCGACGGACGACGAGCGCATCGCCTCGACCGTTCGCGGCTTCGGCGGCACGGCCGTCATGACGCCCTCCGAGCTTCCGTCCGGGACCGACCGCATCGCCCGCGCGGCGAGCCCGATCGCGGACGACGACATCCTTATCAACATTCAGGGCGACGAACCTCTCATTGACCCCGCCCTCATCGACCAGCTGGCCGAGCGCATGGCCTCCGACCTGCGCTGGTCGATGGCTACGGCGGCCTGCCCGATCGCCTCGCTCGACGACCTCAACGCCCGCACTGTCGTCAAGGTGGTGCTCGACGCCGAGGACGCCGCACTCTATTTCTCACGCCTCCCGATACCGTGCCGTCGCGACGGCGAACCCGACCTCTCCAGCGGCCTCTACTGGCGTCACCTCGGAATCTACGCCTACCGCGGCGCGTTCCTGAAGAAGTTCGTGTCGACTCCCCCTTGCGCCCTTGAGAAGACCGAATCCCTCGAACAGCTCCGCGCCCTCAACATGGGGGCGAAAATCCTTGTTCTCCGCACCGTCGACACCGGCGTCGGCGTCGACACGCCCGAGGACGTGCCGAGGATGGAGCGGGCGCTTTCCAAAGCACAATGCATAATGCACAATGCATAATGCTTTCTGGCGTTAGTCACGGTCTTGCGGCGATGACTAGGCAAGGGTAGTAAATGCCGCGGCGTTCAGTGAAGTCGATTGTGGCTACGCCGCAATAACTGAACGAAAATGCTCCGACTGGGAAGGGGCGGACGCCGAGCAGAAATGACAGCATGGCGTTGAGCGAGCCGCCGTGAGCGAAGATGGCGATGGTCTTCGACTCCGTTCCGGTGTCAGGCACCCAGCCGCCGAGTCGGTTGTGCCAGCCTTCGCGCGCAAGCGCGCCAAGCAAGGCTGGCACGACGCGGGCGAGAAGGTCGTAGGCCCCTTCGCCGAGTTCGGTCTTCCATGTCTCCTCGGCGAAGCGGTCGCGGTCTCGCGCGAGCATCGCCTCGGCTTCGGTCGAGACGGCGTTGCGGAAGGCGTCTGACGGCATCCATTCCTCAAGGCCTGGGACGCGCACGATAGGAATGCCGCGCCCGGCAAGTGCGCGTTCCGCAGTTTCCACGGCGCGTCCGTAGGGAGATGAGAGGGCGAGGTCAATCGGTGTGCCGGCGAGAGCAGTCGCGAGAGCTTCGGCCTGGGCGACACCCTCCTTTGCAAGGCAGCCTGTCACGGGTGACGGTGGCATCGCGTAAGGGTCGCCCGCCATTTTCGCGTGGCGTATCAGGAGCAGTTTCATCAAATTGGCTTACGGCTGTTCAGGCAAGAGGTTGAAGTTCGCGTCAAGAGAGGAAATGGCGGCAGTGGTCAGGTCTATTACGCTTTCGATGTCCTTGAGGTCGGCAACCTCAACGGGCGAGTGCATGTATCGCAGCGGAACGGAGACTTGGACGACTGCGGCGCCGCCATGCTCCATCTTTAGCGCCCAGCCGTTGTTTGCCATGCCCTTGGGCACGGCCCTGCGCTGGACGGCAATATTGGACTTGCGCGCCGTCTCAAGGAAGTGCGCCGTAAGCCCCTTGTGGTAGATGGGGCCGACAGAGACGATTGCGCCTTGGCCGAGGCGGAAATCGCCGACGGACTTGGCGTCATCGGGGGAGGCGTCGGTCGCGTGACCGACGTCGCAGCTCACGCCGATGTCCGGATGGACGTTGAAGCTGGCGAGGCGTCCGCCGATGAGGCCAATCTCCTCGCAGACGCTCGACACGTAGTGTAGGTTGTACTTGGGCTTGCGACGCGCCGAGGCGAGTTTGATGAAGGCTTCGCACATGGCGAAAGTGCCGCAGCGGTTGTCGAAGCCGCGCCCGGAGACGCGTGTCCCCGCGAGGCGTCGCCAGCCTGAGGCCACAACTGCGGAATCGCCGACGGACACCAGAGCCTCGGCCTCCTCCCTGGACGACGCGCCAATGTCGCAGGGCATGCGTTTAAGTTCATTGGCGGCGACGTGTTTTTTCTCCTCCTCGGTCATCAGGTGTGGAGGGCGGACGCCGATGACGCCGTTGACGGGTCCGTTTTTGGACAAAATTGTGATTCGTTCCGCGGCGGAAAGAGGGATTATGAGGCCGCCGATCGCCTGAAGATAGACGAAGCCGGAGGCGTCAATGTACTCGACGATATAGCCGATTTCGTCGCCATGCCCCTCCAGCATGATCGTGCGCCCGGCTCCGACATCGCAAACGGCGTGCAGGTTCCCGTGCACGTCGATACTCGTCCGTATGCCGGTTTTCGCCTGTATGCGGCGGCCCAGCATCATCGCCCCGGCCGATTCGGAACCTGTCGGGGTTGGCGTGTTCATCAGTTGTTCAAGAAAGTCAAGTTGTTCCTGCTTCATGCGCTTATTCTCCAAATGGTCGATTAGACCATGCAAATACTATACCACTTTTTAGCCGAAATCGGTGCCGATATGCTATACTTGCTACACCTATGAACAAAATCGCATTCACATCCCTGGCTTGTCCCGAGTGGGATATTGCCGCCATCGTTTCCGCCGCTGTCGAAAACGGCTACGAGGCCATTGACTTCCGCGGCTATCTGGATTGCGTCGACCTTCCCGACAGCCCAGCCTTCAAAGGGCAGTCGCTTCACGAGATGGCCGCGCGCATAGCGGACGCCGGTCTTGAAGTCTCGTGTCTTTCCAGCAGCGCCAGGCTTTCCGCGCCAAACGAGGGGATAAGATCCGAGTCGCTGGAGTCCATACGCCGCTACGTCGAGCTCTGCCACGCCTTCGGGTCGAAGCAGATCCGCGTTTTCGGCGGCGGGGCGAAAGGCATTGCCGATCCTGTGGCAAACGCAGCTGAAACGCTGGTCAAGGCCGCTCAGATCGCACGCGATGCCGGGATATCGATCGCGATAGAGACGCATGATGACTGGACGTCGTCCGCCGCGCTGCGGGGCGTCTTCGAGGCTGCGGGCTGGCCCGATGGCGCAGGTTTCCTGTGGGACGTCCACCATCCATACCGATTCCACGGCGAGACCGCCGAAATGACTGTCGCCAATCTTGCAAAGCCGCTTTTGAACACTCACTGGAAAGACTCCGCCGCCAAGCCTGGAGGCGGCTTTGACCTTTGTCTCTGCGGGGAGGGGGACGTCCCGCTTTCGGCTATCGCCGATGCGCTGAAGGCATCCGGATATGAAGGCTACATCACGTTCGAGTGGGAAAAGCGCTGGCATCCGGAAATTCCCGGGCCCGAGATTGCAATTCCGCATTTCGCCCGCTTCATAAGGGCGCTTTTCAAGTAGCGGGAATGTTCGCCTTTGATGCTTAAGCTGACTCAAAAACTGCTCGAAAGCTGGGGCGGCCCCGACGTCTATGCGACGGCTGCGGCCGCCGTGAAACGTGGCGCCGTCATGAAGGCGGAGATGGAAGGCAATGCCGTCAGCGGCATATACGCCATGCCGGACAAATCAATCAACTGCCGTTTCACCGTGCTTGAAAACGGCATTGTGGAAAGTTCGTGCCCCTGCTACAAGAACCGTGTCCGCGGACAGATTTGCGAGCATGTGGTGGCACTCGCGATCAGCATCATGCAGAGGCAGAACGATCCCGTCCGCCAGCAGAACTACATCGAGGAGCAGCGACGCGCCCGCCGCATGGAGAACGCCCTTGCGTCCGCAATTCCAAGGTCGCCCAACGGCATGCCTTCGGAACTCCTCCTCCAGTTTTCCAATGACTGGCAGGACCAGTTCCACAATGGCGGCCCCGTCTTCGTGATGTGCGCCTTCAGGGTGGGGAACAACCCTGTCGAGGTCTTTCCTGAACAATTGGACCGTCGCAGGCCTCTCGCCCTTTCCCAATCCGACGAACTGGTGCTGGACGTACTTGAGGACATGGACGAAAGCGGCCTCCACGCCAACATGGCCCTGAGCAAGATCGATTTCCTCGGTCTCCTCGATGTGCTACGCGGTCGCAAAGTGTACGTCTCGGACGGCACACCTCTTCAAATAGGGCGCGATGTCGTACAGTTGTCCGTGATGATGGACCTCGACCGCGAGACGGGAAGTCTGCTTCTGTTTCCGGAGGTTCCCGAATCGGTCGCTCCCCCTGGAACGGTGCCGTTGCCGTCGTACTTTGCCGAGCTTGAGAAGTCCTGGGTACTTGTCGGCCACCGTCTCCATCCGCTCCGGCCCACCCTTCCGATCGTCTACCAGGGACTCTACGACGGCCAGATAGAGATTCCCCGCGAGGGCATCCTCTCGTTCATCGACGCCGAGATTCCGCGATTGAAGGAGCTTGTCCCCTTCGCCTTTGAGCCGGGGGCCGATCCCGATTGCTTTTCCGCTTCGCCGGGCGTTCCGAAATTCCACCTTGTCCTTTCCGGTACATCCACCGCCGCCGCTGCCAAGCTATTCGCCGTCTACGGCGCCACGGAGGTGGCGGCCGTATCGCCCGAGGTGCCTGGTGCGGTATCTGAGCCCGATCCAGACGACTTCCGCCACTTCTTCACGCGTAACATCGAGATGGAAAGGCGCGGCCTCGCCAGAATTGTGGCCGCCGGATTTCACGGCGAAAACGGAGCCTCGTTGCAGCCGTTGAGGCAAGAGCGCCAAGTGCGCAACGTTCTCGGCGGTCTTGTGCCTCAATTGCGTCGCCTCGGATGGCATGTGGACGTCGAGGGCGGTCTCGCCGACTACTTCGACTCGATTGACATGGCCGTTCCCGTCGTCCGCGTCAAAGCCGGTCTGAATCCTTCCGAGGGGTTCGAAGTCGGAATCGACTTCGAACTGTCATCAGGCCGGCGCCTTTCACAGCCGCAGATACAGCAGGCGCTCAACAAGGGCGACAGCTTCATGGAGCTGGATGGCAAGCCTGTCCTCCTCGACAGCAACGCCATCGAGGCCATGCGCAGCGTCTTCCGCGACTGCGACAGCCGTCCCGGACGCCAGCCCGGGACATTCCGCATGGCCTCGGTGTACGCGCCGTATGTGCAGTCATCGCTCAACGCGCTGGACGGCGTCGACATCGAGCAGCCGCAATTGTGGCGCCAGATGGCCGAGCGCTACAACCGCGATATCCGCCTTGTCCCCATCCCGCTTGACCGTCTTTCAACGGTCCTCCGGCCATACCAGAAAGAAGGCGTATACTGGATGCGCTTTCTGGAGTCCGGCGGGCTCTGCGGCATTCTGGCCGACGAAATGGGCCTCGGCAAGACACTCCAGACTCTTGCCTGGCTCAATCTTGAGCGTACGGCTTCCGAGGTCCGCGGCAAACCCGCTCTCATCGTGGCGCCGACCAGCCTTGTGGAGAACTGGCGGCGTGAGTGCGGGAAATTCACGCCGTGGCGAAAGTGTCAGGTGATGACCGGGGCGTCGCGTCACGGACACTGGGACGAGATCGAGAAGAGCGACATCGTCATCACCTCCTACGCGCTTCTTCGCCGCGACCTGGAGCACTACGCGCAGATCGAGTTTTCGGCCGCAGTCCTCGACGAGGCGCAGCACATCAAGAACCGCGAGACGCAGAACGCAATCGCCGCGAAGCAGATTCGCGCCCGTTCCCGCCTTGTACTCACCGGGACGCCAGTTGAAAACGGCGTGGCCGACCTCTGGTCGATAATGGATTTCCTCATGCCCGACTACCTCGGCCAATACGAGGACTTCCGCCGCAACTACGAGCTGCCGATTCTTGCGGGGGAGAGCGCGGCAGAGGAGGCGCAGAACCGCCTCCACAAGAAGCTGCGCCCATTCCTTCTCCGCCGCCTGAAGCGCGATGTCGCGAAGGACCTCCCCGACAAAATCCAGAAGGTCTCATTCTCGGCGCTTTCAACCGAGCAGCGGAAGATATACGACGCGCTTCTCGTCGTCTTCCGCGAAAAGATATCCAAGCTCGTCGCCGCAAAGGGATTCGACAGCTGCCGGATGGAGGTGCTTGCGATTCTGCTTCGCCTTCGCCAGATATGCTGCCATCTCTCGCTCCTTCCGCGCGAGATGCTTGGCGAGACACCTCCCGATTCGCCTTCTGGAAAGCTTGAGCAGTTCTTCGACCTGCTCGACGAGGCGATTGACGGCGGACACCGCATGCTTGTCTTCTCGCAGTTCGTTGGAATGCTCCGCGTGCTGAGGAAGGAGCTTGAGGCTCGCGGCATACGCTACAGCTACATCGACGGCGAGACGAAGAACCGCGTCGAGGCTTGCCGCGAGTTCAACCAGGATTCATCGATATCTGTCTTCCTCATCAGCCTCAAGGCCGGGGGAACGGGGCTGAACCTCACCGGCGCCGACATGGTCGTCCACTTCGACCCGTGGTGGAACCCGGCGGTCGAGGACCAGGCGACGGACCGCGCCCACCGCATTGGGCAGCACCGCGTCGTCACGTCGGTCAAGCTGATTGCCGAAAACACAGTCGAGGAAAAGGTTCTCGACCTCCAACGCCGCAAGCAGTCGATCATCCAGGCGACCGTCGGCACCGCCGACACCGCAATCATGCAGTCCCTCACCTTCGAGGATGTCCAGGCGCTGCTGGCGTAGCAATCCTACACCAGTTTCAGCGCGGCGAAGGAGTCGAAGAAGCCAGGGTAGGACTTGGCGGCGCAGTCGGGATTGTCGATGGAGAGCGGACCATTGGCGGCTGTAGCAGCAACGGCGGCTGACATCGCGATGCGATGGTCGCCGTAAGTTTGCAGCTCCACGCCGCCGGGGTAGGGGACTCCCTTGCCATGGACGGTGAAGGCGTCTTCCTCTTCCTCCGTTGCTATGCCGAGGCTCCGGAGCATGTCCGCGACCGAGGCGATTCTGTCCGACTCCTTGAGCCGGAGGCGCCTGACACCGATGAAGCGGGTGGCAGCCCCCTGTGCTCCGGCGACTATTGCCAGGGGCGGAAAGATGTCGGGGCATTGCGACATGTCCTTCTCGCCACCCGTTTGCGCAAGGAGTTCGACGATGCGTCGATCAGGTTGCGCTGAGTTGTCCGTGAGGCCCCGAACTTCTATTTTCGAGCCGAGAGCGTTCATCGCCAGCCAGAAGGACGCGCCAGACCAGTCGCGTTCCGGCGTCATCGACGTGGGCATGGCGTAACGTTGTCCGCCTGGGACGAGGAAGCCGGTGCCGGTTTCATGAATTGCGATGCCGCATGATGCGAGTACGGAGAGTGTCAAATCAACGTAGCCGCGTGATTCAAGCGGTGTGGTGAAGCGGATCTCAGAATCATCGGCAAGAAGCGGAAGCGCGAAGAGAAGACCTGTGGCGAACTGCGAGGAGACGTCGCCTGGAAGTTCGTGCAGGCCGGAGGCAATGGTGTCGTAGATGATGCCGGGACGCTTGGCGAGGCGCCCGCTCAGGACATAGCGCGGTCGTTTGCCGAGGGCTGCGGCTATTGGCCGCATGAAGCGAAGAGTCGAACCGCTCTCACCGCAGTCGAAAACCGGTTCGTCCGTGTCACCGGCCAGCGCGCGTAGGCATCGTCTCGTGGCGGCTATGTCGGCCGAGTCGTCTGGCGAATATTCGAGTCTGTCGCGACCACCGGCGAGAAAGTAGGCGATCAGCAGCCTATGCAGATGCGACTTTGATGGCGGCGGGGTCACCGTGCCTTTTCGCTGGCCGCTGGCCAGCGAAAAGGTTTGACGGTTTGACGGTTTGACGGTTTGACGGTTCCTTGTCATGTGGTTTGACGGTTCCCCATTCCCCGTTCCCCATTCCCTCAAATGAGAAGGTCGAGTGAGGCCAGCGCTGCGGCGGCCTCGACTACGGGGCGGGCGCGTGGGACTATGCAGGCGTCATGGCGGCCTTTGACCACGAGTTCGCAGTTCTCGCCGGTGCGGAGGTTCACGCTTTGCTGCGGCTTGGCTATGGATGGCGTGGGCTTGATTGCCACCCTGAAGACAATGGGCATGCCGCTGGTTATGCCCCCGAGCGCACCGCCGTGGTTGTTTGTACGGGTCCGCACCTTGCCATCGTCGTCGAAATAGAAGGGGTCGTTGTTTTGCGAACCGCGGAGCGCCGATCCCGCGAATCCGCTTCCAAACTCAACGCCCTTGACCGCGGGGATCCCGAAGAGGATCGAGGCGAAGCGGTTTTCCACCCCGTCGAAGATGGGGTCGCCGTAGCCTGCTGGAAGGCCCGTCACAGTGCATTCCACAATGCCGCCGACGCTGTCGCCCTCGCGCCGCGCCGCGTCTATCGTGTCACGTGCGGCTGCGTCGAGGCCAGCTGCGTCGGTTTCGCCCTCCACCTTGGTTCCGCCGATTGACACGATGCGTGAAGCGATATGGATGCCGCGGGCCTCAAGATACTGCATGGCGAGTCCTCCCGCGAAGCAGAGACCGGCCGTGAGGCGTCCTGAGGAGTGGCCTCCGCCGCGGATGTCGTTTGCTCCTCCGGTCTTTACCGACAGTGCGTAGTCAGCGTGTCCGGGGCGCGGAACGGCGGCGAGGTCGGCATAGTCGGAGGAATGGTGATCGGCGTTTCTGATCAAGGCGGTTATCGGGGAGCCTGTGGTGCGTCCTTCAAAGATGCCGGAAATGATTTCCGGCGCATCGGCCTCATGACGGGCAGTTGAGCCAGGTGCCGAACCAGGTGCCCGGCGCGCCATGAAAGCGGAAAGGGCGTTGAAGTCGGGGCGGAAGCCAGGCGGAAAGCCGTCGAGCACGCAGCCTATGCCGGCTCCGTGCGATTCGCCGAAGATGGTGACAATGATGTTTTTGCCGAATGACGATGACATGGTGTAATTATAGCATTTGCATGCAAAATTTGCCTTGAAGGAAAATTGCTCTTGATTTTTGCCGCGGAAAGAGGCACAATATTTGACCCTTGAAATGAACGAGCAGGCCAAAACATTACCGCTTTACAAGCGACTCGCCGCCGCGCGCCGCGCCCAGGGCATTCCCCAGAGCGCACTCGCGAAGCAGGCAGGTTGCGCGCAGGCCGCCATCAGCATGATGGAGAACGGCAAGGCGGATGCGTTGTCCCGCGAGACAATCGCCAAGATCGCCGGAATCCTGAAGGTCGAACTTGACGGGGAAGGGGAGCCCGCTCAAATAGCGCCAACCGCAGGCCTTGCCGTCTGCCCCAATGGCGACTGCCCGTCAAACATCCCCTTCGCCGTGAACGGAACTGTCGCCTTCTGGCCGAAGGGGCAGTCGTCGGGAGCGAAGTTCTGCGCCTACTGCGGCGAGGTTCTTGAACACGCCTGCTCGAATTGTGGCGCACCGATTGGCGAGGGCGCCTTCTGCCAGAAGTGCGGCGCACCGCATGTGATGCCGCCCGCCGGTGACATCGCCGATCCGGTTGCCTGGGCCGCCGCCCGCCGCCGCGAACTCGCCGAACTCAAGGCGCTTCTGTAGAGGCGTCATGAGCCGCCTACTGGACATAGGCCTTGAGGCGCGTGTTTCCCGGTTCGTCGCGGAGAAGGGTCTCTTCGATGGTGTGAGTCGTCTTGGCCTGGCAGTGTCGGGCGGGTCTGATTCCCTATCGTTGCTCCATTTGATTGCGCCTCTATGCCGCAGGGCCGGAATCGTTCCTGTCGTGCTCAACTTCGACCACGCGATTCCCGGCGAGCATTCCGACGTCGACGCGGCATTTGTCCGCGACGATGCGTCACGTCTCGGCCTCGAATTCTTCGGGGAAGTGGCGGACGGAATTGTTTCCGGCGGGGGCAAATCCCTTGAGATGGCCGCGCGTGAGGCGCGGCAGGCCTTTTATCGACGCGCGGCGGACCACCTTGAGCTTGACGCCGTCGCAACCGGACACCAGGCGGATGATGTCGCCGAAACGCTGCTGATCCGTCTTTTGCGGGGAGCAGGCGCATCGGGACTGGCCGGGCTCAGACCCCGTACCATTCTTCCGCCTCAGGCGACCAATGGGAATAAGCCGCTCGTTATAATCCGCCCCTTGCTTGAGATCCGCCGCGAAGAGCTGCGCGGATGGCTTCGTGAACGAGGCCTCGGCTGGTGCGAGGATCCCTCCAATTCCAACGAGGCGATTCCCCGCAACGAAGTGCGCCGCTCGATGTTGCCGGCATTGGCCCGGCGTGGATTCGGACTTGAGGAGACCGTGCGCCAACTCGCTCGTTCCGCCGACATACTGCGCGAGGAGGATGACTACCTCGATGGCATTGCGGCCAAATGGCTTGACGCCGTCATGGGAGGGCCCGGCATCGTCCGGGCCTCATCAGATGTCCGCGATCTTCCAGTTGAGCGTCTTCGCGCTGAGCAGCCGCTCGCCATTTGCCGCAGAGTGGTTCGAATGTGGTTGTTGTCTCACTTTGGTGGAGAAGCGGCAGGGTTCGCATCCGTTGAGACGGTTCTTGAGCTTGGTGATGGCGATGTGACAACGCTGCCAGGTGGTTGGCGAGTGACAAGGGAGTCAGGGCTGATGGGCGTTTTGCCGGAAAAGGGGAATCACGCCGTACTTTCCGAAATCTGTTTGGCAGTTCCCGGCGAGGTCCAATGGGGATGCTACAAAATTACCGCTTCATTCGGCGGATCTGTTGAACGCTCGCGCCAAGGCATTGGTGTCTGGCCGGCGTCCTGCACGGTTTCAGCCCTGCGCCTTCACGGAAAAACGCTAACGGTCCGCGGACGAAGGCCTGGCGACCGGATGGCGCCTTACGGGCTGGGCGGGACGCGGAAACTTCAGGACATCTTCATCGACGCCAAGTTGCCCGAGGCTGAGCGCGACGCATATCCAGTTGTCGCGTGCGGGGACGAAATCGTCTGGGTGCCGGGCTACCGCATCGGCGCTCAGTATGCCGTCCGCGACGGGGAAGAATGCCTGAGGCTAGTCGTTAGTTCGAGTGACTAGTTCGAGTTGGAGTTCGAGTTCTAGTTGGAGTGGCGAGTTCGAGTTGGAGTGGCCAAAAGCTAGAAGCCAAAAGCTCGAAGCTGGAAAGCGTTGGCGACATCCTGCGCCGAAAGGCGGTAGACTGCGGCGTGAACTTCGGTTTGAAGCGAGAGGAGCGCTGGCGCGGCGAGAAGCCGGCTCCGTAGTTCAGGCCAGTCAATTGTGCATCCCTGCGCGCCCGGAAGGTTGTGGTCGTCGCCTACTGCACCGTTGTCATGAAGGTGGCATGTGACAAGATAGGGCCACAGTTCCTCGAAGTCGTCCACGATCGGTGTGATACCGGCCTTGATCCAAGATGCCTCAACCCAATCGCAAAGCGTCCTGTCACGGACGCCCTGGGTCATGAGGTTGGCGTGGCCGGAGTCGTAGCAGAAGCGAAAGTATGGCGACTCGAACGCGCGCAAGATGGCGAGGAGACATTCCGAGGTCGTCGTCGGGTAGTAGATGTTCTCGCATGCTATGACTACTTTAGCGTCTTCTGCGGCGGGCAGAATCCGTTCAATTGCCCTGCAGGACTGCGAAACGGACTTCTGGACGCTTTGGCCGCCGTATGGAGGGCCTATGTGGATCGTGTATGTGAGGACGCTGTTCTCCGCGCAAATTCCGATGAGTCGGCGATGCACTTCGATTTCGGCGTGGTTGCCGTTGAGGTCCCAGTCCTCCCCGTATGGGGCATGGGCGTCCTGGAAAGCCAATCCCGCCTCGCGGACTGCGCGGCGGCAGTCATGCGCGAAGGCGGGATCTGACAGGAATTTCCGACACCAGGAATGTGACAGCACAAGTCTTTTTGCGCCGGCGGAGGCGAACTCCGCCGCGATGCGGGCCGCATCGTCTACGCCGTCATCGTGAAAGGCGTCGGGAAGGAATGCAAGCACGGCTACAGTTTGACGCGGACGCCGATGGTTGCGCAGACGTCGTTCTTCTCGTGGCCGTCGCCGGGAAGGCTGTTGTAGCGGTCCTTGACGGTGAACAGCAGGCTGAGGAGGTTGTTAAGCGGGCTTTCGATGCCGACTTCCGCGTTCATGAGGTACTTGTCGGAATCGTTGAAGGCGGGCATGTACTCAAAGGACTCCCAGACCTTTGCGCCACCGGCAAAGTAATACTCGGCGATTTCGGCCACGCGACCCATCGTGTAGTACTCGGACTCGCCGGCGATTTTCTCCCACATGGGGGCGACGCCGGCCTCAAGACGGAAGGTGGCCGTTTCGGTCTTGTAGAGGTCGATTGCGACGCCGGCGCCGACTATCGCGCGATAATCGACGTCTGCGATTTCATCCGCGAACAGCGAGGAGTTGACATAGACGGAGAACGGATCGTAGACTGGGAAGAGGATCTTGCCGAAAATCTCGCCGTTCTTGGCCGTTGTTTCCTCGTCCTTCTTGGTCGAGGTTTTCCCGTCGGCGTCGGTGGTCGTGCTCTTGAGCGTCGTCTTCGTTATCGTTCCGTCTGCTCCGGCGGTGACTTCGCCGACGCCTTCGATGACGTTCTTGTAGTCGATTGCGGCCGTGCCGCTTTTGTCCTCGGTGTTGCCATCGTTATAGACGCCTGAGATGGACACTGAAAGCTCAGGGTAGTCAGGTGCGTCTTCTTTTGCCTCTTCAGCGGCGAAGGCGGTGGCGGAAACAGCGGCAATGGCGGCTGCGGCGAGGGTGAAACGTGTGAACTTCATGTATGAGGTCTCCTGGGTGTGTAGGTTGAAAGAACATAAACAATTGTACCACATCCTCGGCCGGAGGGGCGTAAAAAGAGCGCGGCCGTGGCGTAGGCCACGGCCGCGCGATGGAAGGATGTCCGCGATTAGAAGTCGTCGAGGTCTATGCGCATTGTCTTGTGCTTCTGCTCATGGGCCTTGCGCGGGTCGAAGAGCTCTTCCTTCTTGGCGTGCACCGTCCCTTTCTCGGAGAAGAACGGGACTACGAATTCGGTTCCGCAGTTAGGGCATTCCGACGAAGTGCCGGCCATGTCGGCGGTCGCCTCGATTTCCTGATGGCAGCCGGGGCAGAAGAACGAGATCATGTTGGAATCGTCTCCGCCTGCTGGGGCCTTGGATTCGGGGGCGGGTTCGTCGAATCCGAGCTCGGTCGCGTCGATGCGGATTGTCTTGTTCTTCAACGCGGAAGGGTCGATGGTTTCGGCCTCGGAGGCTGATACGACCTCCTGCGTCTGGGCCGTTGCGACGGGCGACTGTCCCGACGGGGTCGGGACATGGATCGGCGTGCCGCACAAGGGGCATTCCGCGTCCGTGCCGGCCATGTCCGCCGGAGCCTCGATCTCCTGGCCGCAGCGCTGGCAGTGGAAAGTGATGTCGCCGTTTGGCGCGACGGTGAATTCTGGCTCCGCAGGTGCCGGAGGCTCCGCGGGCTCCTCTGGCTCGGGGGCGGCCTTGGGCTCTTCTTTGATTATGTCCGGGAGAATGAAGTCTTCGGCGGCAACTGGTGTCTCCTGAACCGGGGCATTCGAGGTCGGAGCCGCCGGAGGTGGAACGACAGGGGGGACATTCGCCACGGGTTCGGCAGGGGGTGGCGTTACAGGCTGCGGGGCCACAACGGGGGCTGATTCGGCGACGGGCGCCGCCGAAGACTGCAGGGCGGGGGGAGCTGCCGGCGAAACCTTTGCTTCGTCTGGCTTTGGCTCGATGGCGGGAGCGGGAGGCGCTGGGAGAGTTGACGCCTTGACGGCGGCAACGCGTGGAGCAACCGCCTGGCGCAACGATTTCGACGGCGTGAGGCGCACGACTTTGTGCGCCGGAAGCAACAAGGCCTCTCCCGTGCGCGGGTTGCGTATGCGGCGTTCCTTGCGCATTGCCGTGTCGAACTTGCAGATGCCGGGGAGAATGAACGGGGCTAAGGCCGCCTCGCGGCTGATGATTACACGAAGGGCTTCAAGTACGGCACGAGACTTGACTTGCGGTATCCCCGCCGTGAAAGCCAGCTCCTTGATCAGCCGGCTCTTGGAATAGGTTGCGGTTGGGTTCATTGGTGATCCTTCTGATTCGTGGCACTGATGCGATGTAGCAAAATCAATGCCATCGACTCGTTCCTGTTGGCATTTATTTTGCTACAATTTCTTTCATAACGCAAGAGGAATCTCATATGAGCTTTTGGTTTGGCAACAAAAAGAATACGGAGACAGCCAAGGCCGCTCCGCCCGCGACACAGTCGCCGGCCCCGCAGCCATCGTCTCCTCCGGCGAAAACAGACAAGGTGTCTGAGGCCGCATCAGTCGACGGCCTTCTTCTTCCGGCAGACGTGGTTATTCCAGCTTCGCGCAACGCGGTAGCGGCTGCATCCGGCGCGTTGTCAGCCTCGGCCTCGGCCAGCATTCCCGAACAGGAGCAACGCAAGCCGGCGGCAAAGCCGACAACGTCGCTTATCCGTCCTCAGCAGTCGCAGAAGGTCCTTTATTACCAATTGATGAACGGGCTCTACGACGCCATACTGATCATGGGCGAGCACGGGCATGTCATCGACTGCAACCAGCGCGTAACGCCAACGTTGGGCTACGAGCGCGAGGAAATCTGGGATAAGCACATCTCCGAGTTTGTAAAAGGTATAACACCGAAGATTTTTGCCGACATGACCCAGGCGCTGGGTGACAATCGTCAAGTTCTCATCACCGCCCGTTGCACTCGCAAGGACGGTACTTCCTTCCTGGCGGAAGTCGGTGTTTCCGTCATGGAGCTCAATGGCCGCAATTTGGTTTTTTCGATTCGGAACATCGAAAAACGCATCTCAAAAATGAGAATCAAGCCGTCGTCTTCGCAAAACTAAGAAAGGTTTTGCTGGCCACGGGCCTTTTTTCTCCAGCGATTTTACAAAATCGCGCGGAGCTGTGGTATAATCTTTGATAATTTCAGGGGCGTGCCGTCCCTGCATTCACAAGGAGAACAATGAACAAAAGCACCGCACTTCTCGGCGCCGCCGTTGGCGCCATTGCCATCACGCTCGCATCAGGTTGCTCGTCATCGCACGATGACATCACTGACCTGACATCCCAGGCCCGCGCCGCCGCCAAGGCCAGTGGATTGAACATTGACAACGCGAAGGGTGCGGAACTCCATATCTACACATGGAGCGACTATATTTCCCCCGACGTGATAGTGAGCTTCGAAAAGGCCCTCGGCTGCAAAGTCACCATCGACACATTCGATTCCAACGAGCAGATGTACGCGAAGCTCAAGGCTGGCGGCACTGGCTACGACATCATTGTGCCATCTTCCTACCAGATTGCCACAATGGCGCGCGAGAGGATGATTGTGGCCCTTGACCACGCCCGCATCCCTAATGTGAGGAAGAACTTTGACAAGTCCTTCACCTCTCAGATTCTTGACCCGTCCTTCAAGTTCAACGTCCCGTACGCCGTCACCTACACGGGCTTCTGCTATCAGAAGGACAAAATCCCCGAAGGCGTCGACCCTAATTCCTGGGCGATTCTCGCCAACCCCGCGCTCAAGGGGCGCATAACTCTTCTTGACGATATACGCGAAGTCATCGGCGCCGGCCTCATGTACCTCGGCTATTCCATCAACTCGACCGACCCGGCTGAGATAGACAAGGCAGTCGAGCAGGTTCTCAAGTGGAAGACCAACATCCGTAAGTTTGACAGCGAAAGCTACAAGACGGAAGTCCCTTCCGGCGCAACCTATCTCGGCCACGGCTACTCCACTGACTCCACGCAGGTCATTGTCGGCGATGAGGAAGAAGGGACCGAGCCTCGCGAAGACATCGGTTTCGCTCTTCCAAAGGAGGGCTTCACCATCGCCTTCGACGAAATGGTCATCGCCACGGGCTCCAAGCGTCCCGACATCGCCTACGCATTCATGAACTACGTCTACGATCCTGATGTCGCAGCCGTCAACATGGACTACCTTTGCGGCCCGAGCCCGGTCGCCCCAGGCATCGCCAAGCTCGACGAGGAATACCGCAACCAGATCATCCTCGACGAGGCGACCCTGGAGCACGGCCAAGTCCTCAAGAGCTTCGATGACAAGCCTGAGGTCATGGAACTCTACAACAAGGCCTGGGACCGCATCAAGGCCACGGAATAGCAATTTGCGGCAGCGGCGAACGCATGTTCGCCGCTGCCGACTTTTTAATTCTGCATTCTGCATTCTCCATTCTCCATTGGCAATGTCGTTTCCTTTCTTTCTCGCAGCAAAGTACCTGAAGCCGACGCGGTCATGGATGTCCGTGATCACGTTCTTCTCCGTGCTGGGCGTTGTGCTGGGCGTGGCGATCATCATCATCGTCCGTGCGGTGATGACCGGTTTCGGCGACATGTGGCGCGAGAAGATTCTCGCCTTCAAGCCGCACATAACGGTCACCTCGATGAACGGCGTGATCCACGACGACGCGGCGCTGGCCGACATGATCGGCCGCATTGACGGCGTGACGGCCGTCTCGCCCAGTGTCGAGGCGAGAGTTCTGGCGGAACACGACCGCCGCGTAAACGCGCCGGTTGTCATCGGCGTTTCGGCAGAAGGACTTGCGGCACTTCACCCACAGATCGCCACCAACATCGTCGAAGGCGTGCTCGACCTCACCGAGGAGAAGGTGCTGATCGGGATCGACATGGCTGTTCAGCTCGGCGTGCGCGTAGGCGACAAAATCCTGATTTACTCCCCGATGAACCTTGTCGCCGAGGACGAGATGTTCTTCCCCGAGGAAGCCGTTGTTGGCGGCGTCTTCCAAATGGGGCAGCGCGACTTCGACGGCGGTTACATCATCTCCTCCATCGGATTCGCCCGCGACCTCATGGGGCTGACCAAGGGCGCATATTCGCTGCACGTGAAGACCGAGTCGCCGCTCGACGCGCCCAGTTTCAACGCGACCGTGAAGTCAATCGAGAAGGCGGTCGGCCTGTCCTACCTCGTGCGTACCTGGCAGGAGGTCGACAGCGACCTCTTCAACGCCCTCGCGGTCGAGAAGAACATGATGATGATCTTGAACCTCTTCACGACGATTGTCGCCATGTTCTGTGTCACAGTGACGCTTATCGTGGCGACCGTCCAGAAGCGCTCCGAAATCGGGCTTCTGAAGGCGCTTGGCTTCTCGTCGGGGAAGATCATGAACACCTTCATGGTCTACGGCTGGATTCTGTGCGTCACGGGCACGGCGCTCGGCGTCGCGGCGGCCTACGCCATCCTCCACAACCTCCAGAACATTGTCGAGCTTCTCGCCCGTCTCGGCGTGGACGTCTTCCCAAAGAGCGTCTACGGACTCGACCAGATACCGTGGCGCGTCCTCCCGTCGGAAGTTGTCGGCGTCGCCGTCGCGGTGGTCGTCTTCAGCACGCTTTCCGGCATCGTGCCGGCGCTTATCGCGGCGAGAAAGGATCCGGTTGAGGCTTTGCGCGGCTAGCGCCGCATGGAGTTACAAATCATAATGTTCACCAATCCTCAATTCTCATTGTTCACCAATCGCAAATACCAATACAGCCATGAGTATTGACACCATTCCCCAGAACAACATGGAAGCAGGGACAGTCATTGCGGGTCGTGGGCTGCGCAAGACCTACGTCCTCCCGCACAAGAAGGTGCCGGTGCTGAATGGCGCGGAAATCTCTGTGCGCGCAGGCGAACTCGTCTCAATCGTCGGCCTCAGCGGCGCCGGCAAGAGCACGCTCCTGCATGTCCTCGGCGGGCTCGACCGTCCCGAGGCGGGCGAGGTCATCTTCGAGGGGCGCTCCATCTACGCGCTGAGCCCCGCGAAGCGAACCGCCCTCCGCGCCACCGGCCTCGGCTTCGTCTTCCAGGCGTACCACCTCATGCCGGAGATGGATATCGTCGAGAACGTCATGCTTCCGGCGATGGCCTCGGGACACCTTGGGCGCGGCGCAATGCGCGCCCGTGCGCTCGAACTTCTCGACCGCGTCGGTCTTTCCGCCCGCGCCAGCCACACGCCCATTGAGCTTTCGGGCGGCGAGCAGCAGCGCGTCGCCATCGCGCGGGCGCTGATGAACGAACCGCGCCTCATACTGGCCGACGAACCCACCGGCAACCTCGACCGCCGCACCGGGGCGCAGCTCCTGGATTTGCTTTTCGACATTGTCCGCGACAACGGCCGCGCCATGGTCATCGTGACCCATGATCCTTCTGTTGCGGAGCGCTGCGACAGGCGTCTCAGCCTTCAGGACGGCGTTTTGGTATAATTTCTAGTGCAATGAACCAATCAGAATCCACCCCACGCAGAAAGCGCGACCCCCGCAGCATGCGCGTCGCCATGACCGCCGACGGCATCCGGCAGGATTTCGCCTGGCACCTCCGCTACACCCTCGCCAAGGCCGAGGAAACCGCCACCGACCGCGACCGCTACGTCGCGCTCGCGCAGTCCATACGCGATCGCCTCGTCGAAGGCTGGATACAGACGCAGGAGGCCTACCACCGCAAGAACGTCAAGCGCATCCACTACCTCTCGCTTGAGTTCCTGATGGGCCGCCTCCTCGGCAACAATGTCATCAACCTCCGCCTTGACGAAGCCTGCCGCGAGGCCCTGGCGGACATCGGCATCGACTGGAACATGCTCCGCGACTTCGAGTCCGACGCCGGCCTCGGCAACGGCGGCCTCGGCCGCCTCGCCGCCTGCTTCCTCGACTCCATGGCCACGATGGAGCTCCCCGCCGTCGGCTACGGCCTCCGCTACGACTACGGCATTTTCCGCCAGCAGATCAAGAACGGCGCCCAGGTCGAGGAGCCCGACCACTGGCTCGACAACGGCTACGTCTGGGAGATCGCCCGTCCCGAATACGCCTGCGAAGTGAAGTTCGAGGGCCGCGCCGAGGCCACCACGATCAACGGCGGCGTCCACTGGCGCTGGGTCGACGCCTCCACCGTCAAGGGCGTCCCCTACGACCTCCCCGTCGTCGGCTACGGCGGCAAGGTCGTCAACACCCTCCGCCTCTGGAAGGCCCAGGCGACGGACGAGTTCGATCTCGAGGACTTCAACCGCGGCTCCTATGTCGAGGCCGTCGAGCGCAAGGTGCTCGCCGAGAACCTCACGAAGGTCCTCTACCCGAACGACAACTTCTCCCAGGGCAAGGAACTCCGTCTCCGCCAGCAGTACTTCTTCGTCTCCTGCTCCGTGCAGGACATCATGCGCCGCTTCCGCGAGGACGGCCTCTCCTTCACGAAACTCCCCGAGCGCGTCTTCATCCAGCTCAACGACACGCACCCGACGCTCGTCATCCCCGAACTCATGCGCATCCTCCTCGACCGCGAGATGCTCGACTGGGACACCGCCTGGAAGGTCACGCAGGCCTGCACGGGCTACACCAACCACACGATCCTCCCCGAGGCCCTTGAGTGCTGGAGCGTACCGCTCATGCAGCGCCTCCTTCCGCGCCACATGCAGATCATCTACGAAATCAACGGCCGCTTTCTCCGCGACATCGCCGCCCGCTATCCGGGCGACATCGGCCGCCTCCAGCGCATGAGCATCATCGACGAGGCCGGCCGCAAGCGCGTCCGCATGGCCAACCTCGCCATCATCGGCTCCTCCGCCGTCAACGGCGTCGCCGCGCTCCCCACGCGCCTCCC
>JAEEGG010005063.1_pt1 | contig 31591 bp, 25 predicted proteins | sample 9134161 | NCBI WGS metagenome assembly JAEEGG01 (sample SAMN16246543, study PRJNA631951) | gut metagenome | biome: gut microbiome; feature: rumen; material: CR-attached | host: Bos | place: Iran: Karaj | collected 2018-10
CTGAAGAAAGCATCATCACCCCGATTCTACTCACTGAGGAGCTGAACCACCAGGCTAACTTGTATTACAAAAAGTGTGGATTCAACTTCGAGAAAGAGTGCTGCTGCGGCTGCAATGCCCCACCCCACTCTGACTTCATAACTATCTATCCGAAAGGAAGTTACACAATGAGCAAGACTGCAGTAAAAGACGCTTCAAGCAGGCTTGCCATACCGCTTTTTGCCCCATGCAAATGGCCTAAAAGAAATTTCAAAACGGATATAAAGGAAAGAAATTTCCATAATTACCGTAATTTCTCATTCATAAAGAGCTGTACGGAAAAATTATTCGTCTGCGACGCTACATGAATGACCAGGAATGGACAAGAATTGATCAAGATTTTTTTTGTCAAGAATTTTTCAAGATTTTTTTTGTCAAGAATTAGAGAATTAGAGCGCTCGACCTCTGGTCGCTTTGCTTGCAAAGAATTTTTATTTCCTCTTATCAAGAATTAGAGCGCTCGACCTCTAGTCGCTTTGCTTGCAAACAATTTCTCCTTCAGATTAGAATTTTTAGGAATTTGAGAAGAAATGGCCAGCCATTTCCAAACATAAAATTATGATAATTATGTAAATTTCTTTCCTTTTTGTCCCGTCGATAAAAAATTATTCTTATTATTCCAATTTCTTTCAGATAAAAAGACACATTTCTTTCAGCTACCCCAATAAGAGATTTCTTTCAAAATGGAGGGGTCACTTTTTAGCTGGAACAAAACTCTCCCACGTCTGATCATCATAAAAAACACGTATCTCAGTCACCTTCCTCTGAATTTTCTCAAAATTGTTCAAATTTTCCATATTGACCTCCAGGCGGGCGCTTTTTGCCCCTGATGGGCTCAGAACTGGTGGGGTCATGACCTGAGAGGTGCTTAAGGGTGCCGGTTGGCCAAAATCGAGCATCGCCTCAGAAGGCGTTTGTTCAACTTTTGGAGCCGGGGTAGAGGGATTCACGTCACTGGCGACTCCCGAATCGGTAAACATGGGACCACGACCGAACATGAGCCAGTCGGTGCTTAACAGGGGGAGCTTTCTCTTAATGGCCTCGACCGTGTTGAGGGTAGGCTTGGTGCGCTCAGTGAAGATGCCACTAAGGGTAGCAGGGGCTATTCCGATGAAGTCGGCAAAGACCTGCTGAGTCATGTGTTGTGACTCCATAATTTGCTTAATTCTGTCCTTCATTTTTGTATCGTTAAGTGACATTTTGGGCAATTTTGCCCATTTTTCGTTGATTTTACAAAGGTAAAACAAAAATTTAAACTGCACAACAATTTCGAAGAAAAATTTGAGTTCACGAAATTTGAATATTTTGTTTTAAATTTGTAAATTCGTTCATGATTCACGTATTTATATGTTATTAATTCACGTTCACAAATATGAATAACAGAAACGTATCTTAGTTTAGGATAAGGCGTTTAAAGTTAACTGACTGGGTATAAATCAAGTATTTACGTGATCATGCTTTACAAAACGGCTCATACGCACGAATACCCCCCACTATCGTGCATGTAAACATCGAAAAGACTTTACAATACAATATATAACACTCTGATTTTTAACGTTTTATATATCTATATCTATTGTTGCATATTTAAATTCACATTGAATTTGATGCCTGTATTCACATTTGCAAATACAAATCAGAATATGCGATACTGCTGTTTATCTTTGTAAAGTACACGTTTACCTCCCGTCAATCTCTTTACAGATTCGTATGATTCAACTTTTTAAATGCCGCTTTTTCTTTCTTAATAAATGCTAACACCGAATTTCAGACGATAAAAAGCATGAAAAATGCTCATAATTTTAAAATTCTGAACGAGGGGAAAAGGCGTCTGAAAATTTGCGAGTTTTGAGGGTACTTAAATCGAGCGAAGTGCCGAAAGACACTGGCATTTCGCTCAAAAAAAAGCCCCCATTTGGAGGCCTGTTTTTTCGAATTCTAGAAAAACGATTCCATTTTTTTCAATGCAAAATGAAAAAAATGAGTTCCTTCATCAACTCCTCAGGAGGGGTATTTGGATTGTCAAGACCCTTACTTTTGGCATCAATCTCTCTCAGTTTGGAAATAATCTGCATCACTTTCACACCCGTATAATTTCGCATACCGGTCATATATTCCTTGGCACCCCATGCCGATTTCAGCTCCAACCATTCTGCTACACCCTCTTGCGTTTTTTGGGGAGCGTAATAAGCGAGCATCAGATTCTGGAAAAAATTGAACATCATCGGAAGGAAGGAATAGATGCTTCCAGCTTTCGGATTTTTCTCGAAATAGTTCATGATCTGATTCGCCTTGAAGACATTTCTGTTCACAATGGCGTCGCGCAGCTCAAATCCATTGAAGTCCTTGCTCACGCCAATCTGTTCCTCCACCACTTGCGGGGTCACTCTCCTATTCTCCTCCGGCAGCGAGATCATCACTTTGTCGAGTTCGCTGGTCAGTCGGCTCAGATCAGCACCGATGGCATCGGCAATGAGCTGCGTCGATTTAGGGTCGATGCTCACGTTTTTCTGACTCAGATACTTCTCAATGAAAGCAGGCAGGTCGCGTTCACGCAGTTTAGCGCTTTCAAAGAGGATGCCGGCATTCTGAATGGCTTTCACGTATTCGCGCTTACGCCCGTCGATCTTGCCGTTTTTGTGGCACATCACGAGCACGGTGCTCTTCAGCGGCTGTTTCATGTACTTTTCCAGCGCCTCGGTATTTTTCACGTTCTGTGCCTCTTTCACTATCACCACCTGCCTTTCGGCCATCATGGGGTAACGACGGCATGTGTCGGCAATCTGCGATGCTGACACATCAGAGCCGAACATAATCGTCTGATTGAAATCGCGCTCTTCGGGCTGAAGGGCGTGTTCGGCTATATAATCCGCTATTTTGTCAATGTAGTATGACTCGTCACCATGCAGATAATAGACGGGACAGAACTTCCCCTCCATCAATTCCTTCATGACGCCCTCATAAGTCACACTTTTCGTTTCTGCCATCTGTCTTACAAACGTTTTTAATTTCGTGCAAAATTAATGGAAAATTATCAGATAACTGAAAATTCCCCTTCAGAAGTTAATATCCACTTCCACCGGACAGTGATCGCTCCCCATAATCTCGGTGTGTATCTTGGCCTCGGTCACCTGCGGCATGAGACGGTCGGACACTACGAAATAGTCGATGCGCCACCCTGCGTTTTTCTGCCTTGCCTGGAAACGATACGACCACCATGAATAGGTGACCTGCTCGGGATAGAGCGTGCGGAACGTGTCCTTGAATCCGCGTGCCAGCCACTGGGTGAACTTGGCTCGCTCCTCATCGGTGAAGCCCGCATTATGGCGGTTGGTCTTGGGGTTCTTGATGTCTATCTCCTCATGAGCCACGTTCAAGTCGCCACACACGATGACTGGCTTTTTGCTGTCAAGTTGCTGAAGATAGTTCTGGAAATCGTCCTCCCAGCGCATGCGGTAGTCGAGCCGTTTCAGTCCGTCCTGCGAGTTGGGCACATAGACCGTCACCAGATAGAACTGCTCCATCTCCAGCGTGATGACACGCCCCTCGTGGTCGTGTTCGTCTATACCGATGCCGCGCGTCACGCTCAGCGGCTTGTGGCGGGTGAAGATGGCGGTGCCAGAATAGCCTTTCTTGTCGGCATAGTTCCAGTAGCTGTCGTAGCCATCAAACATCAGGTCCAGCTGTCCCTCCTGCATCTTCGTCTCCTGCAGGCAGAAGAAGTCGGCATCCATCTGCTGGAACACCTCGCTGAAGCCTTTGCCTTCGCAAGCTCTCAGTCCGTTGACATTCCATGAAATCAGTTTCATATACTCCTCATTTTAGTTGTTGAGGGGCAAAGTTACGAAAAAACGAGAGAAATGCAAAAGGAAAGCTCGCTTTTCTTTTCATTCCCGAGTGACAAGGATTCGAAACTTGTTTCGCTTGGTTCATCCAAGAACTTCGGCAAAGCCAAAGTTACGAAAAAACGAGAGAAATGCAAAAGGAAAGCTCTTTTCTTTTCATTTCCGAGTGAAAGAAACTTCGGCAAAGCCAAAGTTACAAAAAGTTTCGGAAAAGCCAAACAATTTTGGCTTTTCCGTGGTTCAATACTGACTATTTCACAACATGTTATGACCTAAATCACAACACGAAACAGTTACCATTTCAGCTCATCCTGCAGGATGATGCCGTCGGTCATGGGACTGTCTGCCTCAGTGAAAGCATTGGCCTTGTACTGGATGCAAAGCATGGTCAGATTCTCCTTGCCAGTGTTCTTCAGCGCACGCTTGCCATCGGGAGAAACACGGACGATGGTTCCTTCACCGACGGGGAATATCTCGCCATCTACCTGATACTGTCCCTCACCTTTCAGAATGATGTAGAGCTCCTCATGAGTCTTATGAGTGTGCAGGAAACCACTGTCCTGACCGGGAACGAGCGTCTGAAAACTCAGTTCGCTGCCTGTAGCACCTACTGCCTGGCCAGCAAATACCTTACCTTGAATCGTCACGTTCGGTCCCATTGGCAACTCGTGTTCAATGATCTCACTCATCTTGCCTACGCTCACTGCCTTGAAGTTCTTACCTTCCTTAATTGTCTCAATCTGTTTCATAACTTTTATTCTTTTTAAAAAATGTTCTGTTGTTTTGTTTGACGATGCAAAAGTACTACTATTTTCCAACTCCCACAAGAAGGTACTTTTTGGTGGTATAGTTACCAAAAAGTAGGAATTGTGAGAATATGGGACTTTCGAGAAATCGGCTTTAACTCAGATTAACGAATTTCATTTGGTGATTAAGTTACAATCAGTTACTTTTGTGGAAAATATCTAATCCTTTAAAAAATAGCAGAACAAAAAAATGGCAGATATTCAAGCTGAATACTTAGCCTGCCCTATCAGGCGCGTTGTCAGTCGCTTTGGCGATAAGTGGTCATTGCTTGTACTCTTCCTGCTGAACAGGAGCGAAACAGGCGTGATGAGATTCAATGAGATACGGCGGTTCATGATGGACTGCTCACAAAAGATGCTCTCGCAGACACTGAAGAGCCTGGAGCGGAGCCATCTGGTGCATCGCGAGGTATTTCCAGAAGTGCCTCCCCGAGTGGAATACTCGCTGACCGAGACTGGCATGTCACTGATGCCCTCGCTCACTGCCCTCATTGACTGGGGAAAGGAGCATTTCAATGAAGTGGTGACAGATTAAAAAAATAATCAATAAAAATGAAACAAATGAAGCAATGGATGCTGGCCGCCATCCTCATCATCTGCGGCACAAGTATGCTGGGCGGCTGCAATGGCTCGAAGAAGGATGCGGCAGCTGAAGTGAGTCCGACTGATGACTACAGCCAGTTTGTAACCCTCACCGACGTGGTGCCCGACGTGATTCTGGAAATTCGCTACTATGGCACCTATAACTTTGTGGGCCAGCGCATTGACGGCTACGAGGAGCCTACCGCACTCCTGACAAAACAGGCTGCCGAGGCACTGAAGGCCGTGAGCGATGACGTGTGCGCACAGGGCTACCGACTGAAGATCTATGATGCCTACCGTCCGCAGAAGGGGGTTGACCACTTCGTGCGCTGGGCTGCCGATCTGCAGGCCACCGACATGAAGCCTTACTTCTATCCCGACCTGGACAAGAGCGTACTCTTTGAGCAAGAGTACATCTATGAGCGCAGCGGTCACACTCGCGGCTCTACCCTCGACCTGACACTATTCGACATGAAGACCGAGAAGGAACTCGACATGGGCGGCACTTTCGACTGGTTCGGTCCGGAGAGCCATCCCGACTTCTGTGGCAATCCCGAAACGGGCGAATATACTGGCGACAACAGCAAGTCGCCCACAGGCCGCAGCATCACTGCCGAGCAGTTTGAGCACCGCATGATTCTGCGCAGGGCTATGATGGCCCACGGCTTCAAGCCTCTCGACTCTGAGTGGTGGCACTTCACACTGAAGGACGAGCCCTTCCCCGATACCTACTTCACCTTCCCGGTGAAACAAATCGTAAGACAATAAAATAGAAGAAAAAAGCGCTGTCCCGAGAAAGAATTGAGACAGCGCTTTTCCGTTTATTTCGAAATCCTCAGTACTGGCACTACCGCGTTCATCGGCTTAGGCAGTACCACCTCAAGCCCCTCGGCTGTTTGCTGTGCCTTCAGCTTGCCATAACCTAAAAGATGTACATGAGAGATGCGCTTCTTCAGATAGGTATTGCCTTTGGCCAGCGTCTTCACTACCACACGCCCATCCTCGGGCCATGCCATCGGGGTGACGTAGAGGTATTTCTTAGTCTGATTGAAGCGTATGTCACGACCGTCCATCTTACCATACTGACCATCGTTGAAGCCCTGATCGTTCATCTTAATCTTTGCATCGGCAATGGGGCCTTCGCCAAAGACTTGCCAAGGACGAGTGCCGAAGATGCTCTCACCATTGACCTTCATCCATGCCTCAAGCTCGTCGAGGAACAAAGCTTCCTTCTCATCGTAGGTGCCATCGGCACGCAGGGGGATATTGAGCAGCAGACAACCGTTTTTCGACACCACATCGACCAACTGGCGAACGACCGTGAGCGCCGTTTTATAGCCATTGCGCTCGTAGATACCCGTATTGTAGTGCCAGCCGCCAATGCAGGTACAGGTCTGCCACGGCTGGTCAACAATGAAGCTGGGCGCACCTCGCTCCACATCCCATGTGATGGCTTTTCGCTGCTCCTCGTCCAGAATCTTTCCGAAGAGAACGCTTTGCTCATTCGTATTATAGAGGTGGGCGGCTATTTTCATACCGGCATCGCTGATGCCATGGAACGGCAGCACCGTCACATCGAAGTAGCACAGGTCAGGATGATAGCGGTTGATGGCATCGAGCGTGCGATCGTAGAAATTCTCGACGAACTGCTGTGAAGGCAGTGAGGCTCCATGAGTCCAGTCCCACTGCTTATGAATGGCACCATTCCACCAGCCACGCTCGCTCATGGGATGCTGCTGAGCATAGAGCTGCTGCGGATCAAGACCTTCCCACCACTTGCCCTTACCATCGGCCTTGGTGAGATGGCCGTCGTAATAGACACCTGCCTTCGGACCGTTGAGGTCGTAGCGCTGAGATGGCTCATAGAACATCCACGCATGGTCGGCATGGAACGAGAGGCCAAAAGGCAGACCCTCCTTGCGAGCAGCGGCCTCCCACTCAGCCAGCACGTCGCGCTTTGGGCCAATGTTCTTTGAGTTCCACGGCTGATACTGAGAATCCCAGAGGTCGAAATTGTCGTGATGATTGGCCAGCACAAAGAAATACTGAGCCCCTACCCGCTTGTAGCGAGCCACCAATTCGGATGGATTCCAATGTTCTGCCTTGAAGAGCGGAAGAATGTCCTTGAAGCCCACTTCAGAAGGATGTCCGTAATGCTCTACATGGTGCTTGTAAGCATGAGAGCCTTCCTGATACATCCCACGGGCCATCCAGTCGCCCGAACCTTCCACACACTGTGGTCCCCAGTGCGCCCAGATGCCAAACTTGGCATTGCGGAACCATTCGGGTGTCACATGTTGCTGCAAGGACTGCCAAGTGGGTTGATACTTGCCCTTAGCCATGGGCTCATGGGCTTCGGTCACGGGAATCTGAGGGAGCTGTGCCTGCACAAACGACAGGCAGCTGAGTAAGGCAATGGTTGCAAGTGCTTGCTTCATGATTGTAGAATTTTAGTAAAATAATGATATATCTGCAAAAGTACATATTTTTCCTATTCCTCCAAAACAATAGTAAGAAATAATCACAGAGCAAGTTGCATGGTTAGGCGTTTTTTTCGTACTTTTGCAACATGAAGCAACTGGAACACTGGCTGATGGAAGGTGACAACCTCGATGGACTGCAGGCTTTGATGCCTGAGCTGGAGGGACGTGTAGATGTGATCTACATTGACCCACCCTATAACACACGCCACCGGGGACTGACCTATAACGACCGCCTCAACGACTGGAGCACCATGATGCTGCCACGACTGCAACTGGCCCGGCGACTGCTGAGTGAGAAGGGGGTGATGGTGGTGAGCATTGACCAACACGAACTGTTCCAACTGGGAGCACTCATGAACGAGACATTCGGACAAGAGAACTGCCTGGGGGTGGTGACACTCGTGAACAACATGAAAGGGCGCTCCGATGGCAGGCACTTTGCCGTTTGCAATGAGTTCATGCTGTTCTACGCACTGCATCCAGAGCTCGTGAGAATGAACCTAACCGACATTGACGAAGAAGAACAGAACGAGGACTACAGCCTGGCTGACGAGCGTAGCAGCTATAAGATGACTGGCTTCAGAAAGACGGGCAAAGCCTGGCGAAGAGAAGAACGCCCACTGATGTACTATCCTGTGCTACGACGCAATGGTGAGTTTTTCAGTATCAGCAAAAAAGAGTTCTCAGGAATCTATAGAAAAGGAACGTTCGATGATGCTTTCGTAGAAGAACTTTGTCAGCGCTATCGCTCTGAGGGCTATGAAGTGTTCCTGCCCTTAGACCGTCGGGGAGAGAAAGGACGCTGGCGCTGGGGATTCTCCGACACGTTTCGCAGAGCCTACAAGACGGAACTCTGCGTGAACAGCAGCGGTAAGCTCTGCGTGAAGATGCGCAACCGACTGGAGGACGGCAGTCTGCGCGGAAAGCTGGCAAAGACCACTTGGTATAAAGCTGAATACGACACTGGCATGGCCACACGACAGCTGACCGAGCTGATGGGCGGAAAGCACGTGTTCGACAATCCAAAGTCGGTAGAGCATATCAAAGACGTGCTCAGACTGTTCTCACACGATGCACTCATTCTGGATTTCTTTGCAGGATCAGGCACTACGATGCATGCCACACTCGCACTGAACGAGGAAGACGGCGGAAACAGGCGCTGCATCATCATCACCAACAATGAGAACGACATCTGCCAACGTGTGACGCGCGAACGATGCCGACGCATCATGGAGGGCTATCAGCAAGCCGACGGAACTCACATAAAGGGCTATGCCGGCAACACTTTGCGCTACATTGACCTCAGCAAAGAACAAAACAGGCCACAATTCAACAATTTTTAAATACTTATTGTAGCGTAACGGCTCATTATTCGGGATTTTTAGCTAATTTTGCATCCAAAATAAGCAAAAAAGAATCCCATCATGGAAAAGAAAACAAAGGATTTTTCACTCTTCCGTCTGCGCAGTACTGGAGCCATCATCTCCGATGGCTATCAACTCTACATGGACAACTTCCGCAAGATATTCCGCACCACATGGCTCATGGCGGTGGTCTATGCACTGGTCATAGGCGTGTTCTCAACTCTCTGGCTGAACATTTTGGCAGAAATGGCACTGCTGTTCACGGTGCATGCCCCGATGGAGAGCATCAAGGATAGTGCTATTGCTCATGCACTGCCCCTGGCAGGCGGCTTCGTAGTGATCACGCTTGCCACGCTGCTCCTCACGGCATTCGGCTTTTCCATTCTCCGACAGCATCGGGAAGAGAACAGCATCTCCACCCCTACCCGCTGGTTCGGTCAGTGCCATGTAAAGACCGCTGGGCGTACACTGACAGCAGGACTGATAATAGTAATCGCACTGCTGTTCATGTTTGCTTTCATTGACACGACAGCCATCTTGCTCAAAGGACATCTATCAAAGACAGCCCTCGGTCTGCTGTTAGTGGGCGAAACGGGTGTCTTTGCCCTATTGCTCCCCATGCTGTTCCTCACGATGACGCAATATATAATGATGAAAGGCAATTGGCATCAAGCACTCCGCTACTGGGGCAGCGCTATCATCATCAGTTTGGTGGTATGCATTGTCATCGGACTGCTCTCTATCGTCACAGAACTGCCAGCAGCCGTACTCTTCTTTGCCAACATCACTTCTATGTCGGGTACATTGCTGGGCGATCCCTCGGGCATGCCTGACTATATGTCATGGCTGAACATCATCGTATTCACCTTGGCTGGCTTCATTCAGGCCTACATTTATCTTTCAGCCCTTTTCCCCTTCTATTATCTCTACGGCTCGGTGGAGACGCAGGAGAAAGAACGGGCGGAAATGAACAAGAAACTTGATTAGACTTAATAATAATGAAAAGAATACTCTTTATTGACAGAGACGGGACACTCGTAGAGGAGCCCCACGACGAACAGGTGGATGCTTTAGAAAAGATTAGATTCACACCTGGCGTCATGCGCAACTTGAGCATGCTTCGCTCAAAGACAGACTGTGTGTTTGTCATGGTATCGAACCAAGACGGACTGGGTACTGACTCCTTCCCCGAAGACACCTTCTGGCCTGCTCACAACTTCATTCTGCAGACACTGGAGGGCGAAGGCATCACTTTCGACGATATTCTCATTGACCGTCACTTTCCAGAAGACAATGCGCCCACACGCAAGCCTCAGACTGGATTGGTAGAGAAATACATGAGCAAGCCAGAGGAATACGACCTTGCTAACAGCTATGTCATAGGCGATCGGGAAACTGATGCCCAGTTTGCTAAGAATATTGGATGCAAGAGCCTCATCCTGGGTAGAGAAGGCATGACATGGGACAAGATTGCGGAAATTATCTTTGCCGGTGAACGCACGGCTGAGGTGAAACGCACCACAAAGGAGACCGACATTGACGTGCGCCTCTGCATCGACGGTTCTGGCAAATGCGACATTGAAACAGGACTGGGCTTTTTCAACCACATGCTTGAACAGATAGGCAAGCATGGCGGAATGGATCTTTACATACGCTGCAAAGGTGACCTGAACGTAGATGAACATCACACGATAGAAGACGTGGCCCTCGCACTCGGAGAGTGTTTACTGAAGGCCCTCGGCTCTAAACGGGGAATTGAGCGCTATGGCTACTCACTCCCGATGGATGACTGTATGTGTCATGTATGTCTTGACTTCGGAGGCCGTCCGTGGCTGGTGTGGGATGCTGAGTTCCATCGTGAGCACGTGGGCGACATGCCTACTGAGATGTTCCTGCACTTCTTCAAGAGCCTTAGCGATGCCGCGCGCATGAACCTTTATATACATGCAGAAGGCCAGAATGAGCATCATAAGATTGAAGGTATCTTCAAAGCACTGGCCCGTTCGCTGAAGATGGCTGTAAGACGTGACATCTACCACTACGAGCTGCCCTCTACGAAGGGCATGCTCTAAAAAGCGACAAAGCCACTACATCTTTTAGAAAAAGACTGAAATCACTTTAGAGAATTATCCGATATGGATATTAAGCAAGGAAGACCACATGTTGCCATCATAGACCCAAACACACTGGCTGTGCTTGGATTGAAACATATTCTGCAAAACGTCCTGCCCATCATGACGGTCGATACTTTTGGCTCCATGAGCGAGTTTGAGGCCAATCATCCTGAGCATTATTTCCACTACTTCGTGTCTATGAACATCTTGCTGGAGAACCGTCAGTTCTTCACTGAGCATCGCCGCCAGACGATTGTACTGACACTCTCGCTCGATGGAGGTTCGCAGCTCAGCGAGTTCCACAGCATTTGCATCAATGTGCCTGAGAATGAACTTGTACGGTCGTTACTCATGCTGCAGCAGCATGCCCACCCCGATGGAAAGAATTTGCCATCCATGCCACAGATTCTGCAACAGAAGATTTTAAGCGACAGAGAAATCGAAGTGATGTCGCTCATCGTTCAAGGTTATATCAACAAAGAGATTGCCGACCGCCTCAACATCGGCCTTTCTACTGTGATCACCCACCGTAAGAATATCATGGACAAACTGGGCATGAAAAGCGTATCGGCCCTTACCATCTATGCGGTCATGCACGGCTACGTAGATATCAATAAGATCTAAGGCTTTTATATTAGAATCAATCTAAAGGCTGGCTAAATCAATCTAAAGGCTGGCTAAATCAATCTAAAGATATTCAGAATCCAAAGCACTTCCATCAAAAGGCATACAAAAAGAGCCGCCCGCAATGTTGCAGACGGCTCTTTTTGTATCGTATGACGATTGATGATCAGAAGAAGAGGTAGCGGTTATCAACCACCTTAGCGTTCTGATAGAGCTCCTGCATGAAGTTGCCTGCAGCCTGCAGAGCCTGCTGCTTCAGCTGCTGCTCCTGAGTCTTGGCATCGAAGGTAACGCCCTCGCGCATCTTCTGCTGCACAACCTGGAACACGTAGGCTCCCTCATTACCCTTCACTACCTTCTTGCTGAACTCGCCTTGCTTAGTGGAAGCTACTGCACCACTCAAAACAGGCTCGCTAACGCTGGTAGCCTGAACAAAGACGGGAGCAGAGAAGGTAATCATAGGAACGGTGTCGATGCGAGCACCCTGCTGCTGAGCCTCAGCAATGCTCTTCACGCCCTCAAGCTTCTTTGCAAGCTGCTCGAACTTCTTGTCGCGCAGTACTTCGCGCTTCAGCTCATCCTTCAGGCTCTCCATATCCTGATAGCCCACCTTATTAATCTTAGTAAGAGCCACTACAAGCAGGCAGTCGTTGTTGCCGCACTCATAGAGAGGTGAAATCTCGTTGGGCTTAGCATCAAAAATCCACTTCATAGCCTCACGGGTAGAACGTACACCCACCACATTGTGAGCGCTGTTCACCATTCTCTCACGCGACAGCACCTGAAGACCATACTCAGGAGCATTCTTCTCCAGATCTTCAATGGTCTTGCTGGAGCTTACAAACTGGCTGAACTTATTGTAGGCATCAGAGTAAGTCTGCTTCGAGAAGTCTATGCTGTGCTTCACAATAGCCACATCGTACTTGTCAACCATAGCCTTACGGTTTCTCACCACAAACACGATGTTGCCCTGTGAGAGCTCAAGATTCTTCAGCTCACCAACAGCTGTTGTGTTTAGAGCATTCAGGTAAGTCTTGGTGTCGGCATCGAGTATAGGACTGTTCTGATACATAGCAGAGGTAAGCCACTGGGCCTCACCCGTCTCACCATATTTCTTTGCGATAGAGTCGAACGCTGCACCGCCCTTGATAGCCTGATAAACACTATCAGCAGTAGCACGAGCTGCATCGATGGTTGCTCCACCAATGCGAATGGCACGGAACTCAATAGAGTCGGGCATCTGAGTCTTGCTGATCAGCTTCACCACGTTCATGGTATTATCAGAAGCGGTCTCAAAGGGAGCACTGGTCTGACCCACAGCCATCGTATCAACCTTAGCTGCGATGTCGTTAGGCAGAGCTGCACGAGTGACAGACATACCGGTATATGCAATCTGCGACTGAGCCTTGCGCACCACATCGGCAGCAGCAGCACCTTCCTGCAAGCTCTTCTGAGCCTCTTTCATGCTTTCCATCAGCGCTGCACGGTCGGCCTCAGAAGGCTGCACACGAAGCAAGGCATACTTGATGTTGCGGTTCTCAACATACTCCTTATGCTGCTCACGCTCCTCGTTGTAACGAGCCTTCAGTTCAGCATCGTCAATCTGAACGTCATTGTCGTTAACGCTTGAATAAGCCAGTGAAGCCAGCACAATGCTACTCTCCATGTTCTGGTCATTGAATGCAGCCTGAGCCGAAACGGGGTTCGACAGCAAGCATCCAGCCAGCAGGCTACGATACTTCATGGCAAGCAGTTCGCTACGCAAGCTCTTCTCAATGAACTTCCAATACTTGTAAAGGGGCTCAGCAGCCTCGCGCTCCTGTGCATTTGCAGTCTTATAGTCGTTCAAGAACTTGGTGAGAATGGTCACATCGAACAGACGGGTCTGCTGATTGACGAAGGGAGTCTGACGAAGCATCATGTTGGTGCCTTCCTTCAGCACGTTCTGAAGTTCCTCGTCGGTGACAGTCAGTCCCAGCTTGTTGCACTCATCCTCCAGAAGTGTGTTCTGCACGAAAGTGCCCCACACCTGGTCCTTTACATTGTTCAGTTCGTCTTCTGACAGGTTGTCGACGCCACGGGTAACCTTCATCACCTCCTGATACTCGTCGACAAGAGCTTGAAACTCCTGTACAGAGATTTTCTTACCTAACACTTGGCCTACCTGCTGGCGCTGTTCGTTTCTCGTGGCATCGCACGAGCGGAACAGCTCTTCAGCAATGAAGGCAAACAGAGCCAAGCCGATCACTGCAACGAGTGCGGGGCCCCAGCTTCTAATTTTTCCAATTGCTGCCATTTGCTTTCTATTGTTTGATTTTTATTAATTATTTCCTTCTTTTTGCGAATTCAGCCGACAAAATTACTAATTTAAAGTGAATTAGCTGCATTTTTTTTCAAAAAATTGGCTTATTTGCAGACTTTTAGTCGCACAAGTTCTATTTTTGTAGCAGTATTCTTCACTATTTTAAACTCCCATTGGTTAATCTTTACTACCTCGTTCAGCTTGGGGAAGCTCTGATACTCGTGCAAAATGAGACCGCCCACCGTCATATACTCATCACTCTCAGGCAGTTCCAGATCGAAGAGTTCGTTCACCTTCTCTATCTCCAGACGTGCTGAGAGCAGGTACTCACCATTTTCGAGCTGCTTAGCCACATAGTTAGTAGAGTCATGCTCGTCTTCAATATCGCCAAAAATCTCTTCCACGATGTCCTCCAGCGCAATCAGTCCACTGGTACCGCCAAACTCATCGACAACCACACCCAGCGACTTTTTCTGTGCCAGGAAGGTTTGCAGCATCTTGCTGGCTGCCATTGTCTCAGGTACGAACACCATAGGACGTATCAAGGTGGAGCTGGACGATGAGCTAAGGGGAGAATGGAGGGTGAAGAGCGACTGTTCGAGTTTGAACAGCTCGGATGAATGCACATACCCCACGATGTGGTCAATATCCTCGTGATAGACAACAATCTTGGAGTGTCCGCTTTCGATGAAGCGTTGCTTGAGTTGCTCCAGATCACAAGTGTCCTCGACAGCATCAATCTCTGTGCGAGGTACCATACAGTCGCGTACCTTGGTTTCAGAGAAGTCGAGCGCATTCTGGAAGATGCGCACTTCCTCGTCGATATCATTTTCGTCGGTGGCATTGTCTATACTCGACTGCACCAGATAGTCCAAATCTACTTTGGTAAACTCACGGCCATCAGACTTTTGATTCATCTTAACGCCCACCAGTCGAAGCAGTCCTTTCGACAGCAGGGTGGCAAAGCGCGAGATGGGGTACAGCAGGATGTAACACAACCATGCTGGTACGGCAAAGATAGTAAGCATCGTGTTGGGATTGCTCTTGAAAAGCGTTTTGGGCAGAAACTCGCCCGTGAAGAGCACCACTACCGTAGAGAGCAACGTATCGGCAGTGACGCGAAAGCCATCGGGCAGATGATAGAAGAGCGTGGAATCAAAAATCTGTGCAAACAAGATGCCGTAGATGACAAGGGCGATATTGTTGCCCACAAGCATCGTGGAAACGAAATCGTTGGGGTGCTGATAGAACTTCGATATGGCACGCTGCGAGAGCCCGTTCTTCTCACGATCCATCTCTACCCTCAGTCGATTGCTCGACACGAAGGCTATCTCCATGCCTGAGAAAAAGGCGGAGAAGAGCATGGAAATCAGGAGTCCTATGATTTGTGCCGTCATTTTGTATGGTGTATCTATTTAAAACAATTTGATAATAATCGAGTTACAGGTTCAGTTTCTGCCCGATTTATGTCGCTGCGAAGCCGGTCTGACGGGAGGCTGCACCGTAGTGCTGTCACCATTAGCTGCTGGCTGTCCTTCGTCCTTTTCGCCCTCTATATCAGAATTCACGAACGAGCCTTTCGAGTTAGTCACCGAATATCGGGTCATCGTCTCGTTGCTCCTGAAGCAGGTGCCTTGAATGGTGCGCTCGGGGGTAACCACGCGACAGAACACATTGGAATAGAGCTCATGACTGCGCCCGTCCCAAAACAATTCCTCACTGGTGTAGATGAGTCCGTTGGTATTACGCACATACACTCTGCCTCGCAGCTTCCACAAGTTCTGCTGATCGTAGTACCAGGCGGTATCAGCCTGCACATAGGCCTGAACCTGGAACTTCTCATCGAACTGCTCGAAGAACACCCCTTTCATGAACTCCCATCTGGGTGGCTGACGCACGGTATTCACCTCCCAGCGCTCGGTGATGACACGATACTTAATGACACCAGAGTCACTGATTAGGATCTTCACGCCGTAGGAGTTCATCATAGAAACAGAATCCTCGGGGAGAATGGCTTTTGCCGTATGCTCATGCACCTCATTGCAAGAAAAAAGGAATGAGAAAGAGCTCATGAATACAGACACAAAAAACAGATGAGACAATCTGCTACCGAAGCGGCCTATTGCCCATCTTGTTTGCTCTACGTGTGCTGTTATATCTGTATCTATCTCTTCACGACCCATGTCGCGTACTACTTTTTGTGTGAAGCCTCGCCACTCCGAAACTGTTTAGTCAACTTTCCACTTAGCAAACCAACGCTCGTTGAACGTCAGTCCGATATTCAGACGAAATGTATTCTCGACAATGAGGTTCGGAGCCGAGGTGTGAACCCACTGTACGCTCAGGTTGAGCACCGAACGGTTGTTGTAGGAATTCTGCAGAGGCAGTCCCACGCCGGCACTCACGCTCAGTTCTTTTGGTCCGTTGTTGCCCTTTATTTTATAATAAGGTGTAGTGTAGCCTGCACCTAACTTGTAATGGATGCGCCCTGCCAACTTACGTCCCACAGGATTGGGCACGAAGTCGCCTCCCAGTTTCAGCTGATAGCGGTCCTTCAGCAAACCGCTCTGCAGCTCATACTTTCCACCGTTCATAGCAGGGAAGTCCAAACTACCCCACTTCTGCATCGTGAAGTCGGCACCAATCAGCAGGATTGCTCCATGTTTCCAAGCCAAGCCCGCGCCATAGCTCATGGGCAGTGCATAGCCATTCGATACGACAGTGGTGTTCTTCTCGTCATCGCCTGCCTGACACTCAGCATCGCCCACCTTATGGCCCAATCCGGCTGTCAGTCCTATTGTCAGCACATCATTTTTGCCCAAGGGTTGCTGCCATTGCAGTCCAAAGTCGAGTTTATAACTCTTGATAGAAGCCGAATAGTAGCGTGTCATCGATGTCACGTCGCTGGTGCTCGATGATTCTACCGAACGGTCAATCGAGCCCCACAGGTAAGAGCCGTTGACACCGATTGACAAGGGTTTGAACACACGCCAGCCAATGCCCAGAAACGCCTGATGCAGGCCACCGCTACCCTCGTAGTTGACAGTAGTGGTCGTGCTTGAGTTCTTAATGGTTTCAGTGGAATTGTAGTCATAGCCTATGTTTGACAGCGGCAACACGCCAAAAGCCATACCCACATTCTTTATCAGGCGGAACCCGCCTGTCGCAAAGTCGAACGAAGCAGTCTTGGCAGTCACCTTCGATGTACCCTCTTTGAAGTTGGTCAGTTGTCCGGATATGCCCATATCGAAAATCATGGTCAGAGAGTCGATAGAGGAATAAGAAGCGGGGTTCAACGTATTGACAACATTGCCCTGACGCAAAGCCAGTCCCACGCCGTTCATGCCACGACTGAATCCTGATGACTGGTCAGACAACAATCCGATGCCATACTGACTATAAGGCGACCTTGTGCTGCTCTGAGCAAAGGAGGCTACTGCAAATGCAATAGCCAGAATTTCACAAAATATTCTTTTGTTCATTACGGTTCTGATATATCAGCGTGCAAAATTATTAAAAAAAATCGAACTATTCGCACTGAAAGTGGAAAATATAGCGTAATTTTGCATCGTGAAACAATTAGAAATCTTTTTTAGGACATTTTGGCTGGTGCTTTTTTTGCTGCTTCCAGCTGGTGTCTTACAAGCATACAGCGAGACTGTCAACGACATGGACAGCGTTGAAATCAGTCTCGTCACCTGCACCCCACACGAAGAGATCTACAGCCTCTATGGCCACACAGCCCTTCTGTATAGAGACTTGCGCACTTCCGAGAACATTGTTTTCAATTACGGCGTATTCAATTTTCAGGCACCTCACTTTGTGGCCCGCTTCGTGCTCGGCAAGACCGACTACGAACTGGGCATTGCACCGTTGGAGCCCTTCTGCGAATACTATCGCAAATGGGGCTGCATGGTCATCGAACAGGTACTGAACCTGACAGCCGAAGAGAAGGCGCGCATCCTGATGGCACTGAAAGTGAACTATCTGCCACAGAACCGCGTCTATCGGTACAATTTCTTCTACGACAACTGCTCAACCCGTCCTCGCGACATCATTGAGAACAATATTTCGGGGCGCATCATTTATGAGCCTCGTCCCAACTATGCCCCCACCTTCCGCGAGATGATTCACGAACTCACCTACGATCATCATCGATGGGCTGCAGTGGGCAACGACCTGCTGCTGGGCTTGAAAGCCGACTTCAAGGCCACTCAGCGTGAACAGGAGTTTCTACCCCTCAACTTGATGTATGATTTCGACCACGCCCAGATCTATGAGAACGGGCAGTATAGACGCTTGGTGAGAGAAAGTAAAACGCTCGTAGCGTCTGACGTTCAGGTCATGGAAGGGGGCTTTCCTCTCTCCCCCACTCTGTGCGCAGTCATCTTGCTGTCCATCTCGCTGGCCGTCTTTATGGTTGAAAGAGCAAAGCACCGTTGCTACGTGTGGTACGATGCCTTTCTGATGGCAACCACAGGTCTGGCAGGCTGTCTGCTCTTCATCATGTTCTTTTCGGAACATCCCACAACAAGCACCAATCTGCAAATACTGGTGTTCAACCCCGCCTGGCTGTTCTTCATTCCAGCGGTCATACGCCGAAAGCCCACACGCTATTGGCTCGTCCTTCTCATCTGTCTTTGCCTGTTCCTCATCGGTGCAACGCTGCAGGACTATGCCGAGGGCATGGAATTTTTGGCATTATGTTTGCTAACTCGTTATTTGAGTCACTATAGAAATGACAAATAAATACCTTTACATCACCTTGCTGGCTACGCTCGGATTCAGAATCGAGGCCTACTGCCAGGAAATGCGCAATGCACCACGACTTGTAGTGAGCATTACGATCGACCAACTGCGTAGCGACTATCTTGAAGCCTTCACACCGCTCTATTCCGATGAAGGGTTCCGAAAGTTGTTCGAGCAAAGCATGATTTACGAGAATGCATCCTATTCTTTTACCCCCGTTGACAGAGCCTCGGCTTCGGCTGCACTCAGCACGGGTGTTTCACCTTATTATAATAAAATAGTTGGCGAACAATGGCTGAACCGCCAGACGCTGCGCCCCATCTATTGCGTTGACGACAGTAAGCACGCTGGGATAGGCACTACCGATGCCTCATCGCCCACCCACCTCAGCACTTCTACATTGGGCGACGAACTGAAGGTGGCTACAGCCGGACGCGCACTCGTCTATGCCATCGCTCCCTATCGGGATGCAGCCGTGCTATCAGCCGGACATGCTGCCGACGGCGCATTCTGGATTGACAACAAGAGCGGCGAATGGTGCACCTCCAACTACTATTTCAGCACATCGCCCACTTGGCTCGCAGCCTACAACAGGATACAGTCGCCTGCCAAGCAGCTGGAAGGACAGGCCTGGGAACCCATGAACGACTTCGTGGGCAATTTCAGCTATTTCATGAAGACGGGGCCCCAGAACCCATTCAAGCACACCTTCAGCGGCAATCTGCGCTACCAGCAGTACAAGACCAGCGCCCTTGTCAATGCCGATGTCACCAACCTGGCACAGCAGTGTGTGGTGAGTACTGCAATGGGCAACGACCGAGTGACCGACCTGCTCTGCCTCACCTATTATGCTGGCAACTTCAATCACCACCCTGTGACAGAATGTCAGATTGAGCTTCAGGACACCTACGTACGATTGGATCGCGAGATAGCCCGCCTCATCAAGATGCTGGAAGAACGTGTGGGCAAAGACAACGTGCTCTTCGTGCTCACCAGCACTGGCTATTGTGAGGAGGAAGCTGCCGACTACCAGAAATACCGCATACCCTCAGGCACGTTCTACCTCAGCCGGACGGCCAATCTGTTGAACATGTACTTCGGTGCCATCTGGGGACAGGGCAAGTATGTCGAGACCTATTTCCACAATCAGATTTTCCTGAACCACAGCTTGTTAGAGACCAAGAAAATCAGCATTGTCGAAGCCACCAATCGTGCACAGGAATTCTTGGTCATGATGTCGGGGGTCAGGAACGTATATACCTCGCTGCAGCTCATGACCGACAACAACGAACCGCTGCGCAAGATACGCAACGGCTTCAATGCCGAACATTGTGGCGACATCGTTATTGAGACGGCTCCCGGTTGGCAGCTGCTCAACGAAGACACACAGGAGCGTCAGCTCTCGCGTGCTTCTTATATCCCATTCCCCATTATCATCTATGGAGCCGGCACCAAAGCAGAACGCATCTTGGTGCCAGTCACCACCGACCGTGTTGCACCCACCATTGCCCGTGCAATACGCATCCGGGCTCCGAATGCCTGCTCGGCAGCACCGCTCTTCTAAAAATCAAATAATGAGCGATTTATGCTCGATTGTGCAAAAAAATGACTACCTTTGCACGCAATTTTCACATCATTCGGAATAAAAACAAAAAAGATATCACAATGAATTTCACCCAAATTCTAAGGAAACTGTTCGGCGACAAGCAGTCGCGCGACAGAAAACTCATTATGCCTTTCGTAGAGAAGGTGAAGGAGGCATATCCCGCCGTTCAGAAGCTGAGCAACGACGAGTTGCGCCAGCGCAGTCACGAAATACGCTTACAAGTACAGGCTGCTGCCAAGAAGCAGAAAGAAGAGATAGAGCAGCTGAAAGCCACCATCGAAGACACACCGATCGATGAGCGTGCCGACATCTTCGCTAAGATCGACAAGCTTGAGAAAGATGCTCTTGAGGTCTATGAAGAGGCACTCAACGAGGTCATGCCAGAGGTGTTCGCCATCGTAAAAGATACAGCACGTCGCTTTGCCGAGAACGAAGAGACCATCGTTACTGCCAACGATTTCGACCGTGAGCTGGCAGGCGATCCACGCAAGGACTTCATCACCATCGATGGCGACAAGGCCATCTATCACAACCACTGGACAGCAGGCGGCAACGACCTGAAGTGGGAGATGGTGCACTACGACGTGCAGCTCTTTGGCGGCACCGTGCTCCATCAGGGTAAGATTGCCGAGATGGCTACCGGTGAGGGTAAGACCCTCGTAGCCACCCTACCCGTGTTCCTCAATGCCCTCACAGGCAACGGTGTACACGTCGTTACCGTCAACGACTACCTGGCCAAGCGTGACTCCGAGTGGATGGGGCCGCTCTACATGTTCCACGGACTTTCAGTCGACTGTATCGACAAGCACATGCCTAACTCCGAGGAACGCCGTCGTGCCTATATGGCTGACATTACTTTTGGTACGAACAACGAGTTTGGTTTCGACTATCTGCGCGACAACATGGCCATCTCACCTGCCGACCTCGTGCAGCGCTCACACAACTATGCCATCGTCGATGAGGTTGACTCAGTGCTCATCGACGATGCTCGTACACCTCTTATTATTAGTGGTCCTGTGCCCAAGGGCGAGGTCCAGATGTTCGAGGAATATCAGCCCCTAGTCGAAAAATTGGTGGGCGTTCAGCGCACTTTGGCCACACAGTACCTGGCTGATGCCAAGCAGAAAATCAGCGAAGGCCAGCGCCTCTACAACAGTGGCGACAAGAAGGCCGGACAGACCATGCAGGACGAGGGCTTCCTCTCGCTCTACCGCTCTCATAAGGCCATGCCTAAGTACAAGCCGCTCATCAAGTATCTCTCTGAGGAGGGCATTAAGTCGGGCATGCTGAAGACTGAAGAGATTTACATGGAGAACAACAACCGCCGCATGCCCGAAGTGGTGGAGCCGCTTTACTTCGTTGTCGATGAGAAGCTGAACTCCTGCGACCTCACTGACAAGGGTACTGCATGGCTGGCCAATCAGGTCAATGATGCCGACCTCTTCATTCTTCCCGACATTGCCGCACAGCTCTCAGCACTTGAAGGTGAGCAGGGACTCACCGATGAGCAGCGCGTTGAGAAGAAAGATGAGCTGATGAACCACTACGCTGTTCAGTCAGAGCGCGTACACACCCTGCAGCAGTTGCTCAAGGCCTACTGCATGTTCAATAAAGACGATGAGTACGTGGTCATCGACGGCGAGGTGAAGATTGTTGACGAGCAGACGGGACGTATCATGGAAGGCCGCCGCTGGAGCGACGGACTGCACCAGGCTGTAGAAGCCAAGGAACACGTGAAGGTAGAGGCTGCCACACAGACCTTTGCCACCATCACCCTGCAGAACTACTTCCGCATGTATCACAAGCTGGCTGGTATGACAGGTACGGCTTCTACCGAGGCAGGTGAGTTCTGGAACATCTACAAACTCGATGTGGTGGAGATTCCCACCAACAGGCCTGTCATCCGTAAGGATATGGAGGACCGCGTCTATAAGACGGCTCGCGAGAAATACAAGGCGGTCATCGACGAGGTGGTGAAGATGCGCAAGTCGGGACGCCCCACCCTGATTGGTACGACATCGGTGGAGATTTCCGAACTGCTCTCCCGCATGCTCGATATGTATGTGGATCCTGAGACTGGAAAGCGCGAGGGCATTCCCCATCAGGTGCTGAATGCCAAACTCCACCAGAAGGAGGCCGACATCGTGGCACTGGCAGGTCAGTCCACCAACGGACTGGGTGCTGTCACCATCGCCACCAACATGGCAGGTCGTGGTACCGACATCAAGTTGTCGCCCGAAGTGAAAGCTGCAGGCGGTCTGGCCATCATCGGCACTGAGCGTCATGAGAGCCGCCGCGTTGACCGTCAGTTGCGCGGACGTGCTGGACGTCAGGGCGACCCAGGCTCATCGGTATTCTTCGTTTCACTCGAAGACAAACTCATGCGCCTGTTTGCCTCTGAGCGCATTGCCAGCATGATGGACAAGCTGGGTATTCAGGAAGGTGAGGTCATCGAGCATCCTTGGATCTCGAAAAGCATCGAGCGTGCCCAAAAGAAGGTCGAGGAGAACCACTTCGGAGTACGTAAGCGCTTGCTCGAATACGACGACGTAATGAACAAGCAGCGCAAGGTAATCTACGAGAAACGCCGCCATGCCCTCATGGGTGAGCGCATCGGCATGGACATCGCCAACGTGTTCTGGGATCGCGTGTCCACCATCATTGAGAACAACGACTTCGAGGGCTGCAAGGAAGAATTCATCCGCCTGTTCAGTATGGAGGTACCCTTCACCGAGGCACAGCTGCTCGACACAAGCCATCGCGAAGATCTGGCTGAGAACGCCTTCCAGGCCGTACTTGCCAACTTCAACCGCCGCACTGAGCGCATTCAGGAGGTAGCTTGGCCTGTCATCAAGCAGGTCTATGAGACTCAGGGACAGATGTATGAGCGCATCATGGTGCCCATCATCGATGGTCGTCACATGTACAACATCGCCTGCAACCTGCAGGAAGCCTACGACACGGAGTGCAAGTCCGTGGTGAAGCAGTTCGAGAAGCAGACACTTCTTCACATCATCGACGAGGCATGGAAGGAGAACCTCCGCGAACTCGACGAGCTGCGTCATTCCGTTCAGAATGCCAGCTACGAGCAGAAAGACCCGCTCCTCATCTTCAAACTGGAAAGTGTGAAGTTGTTCGACCAGATGGTCAACACCATGAACAACCGCACCGTGACCATTCTCACCCGCGCCGCTATTCCCGAACTGCAACAGGTGCAGGAGGCTGCTCCTGAGGAGCACACCGACCGTAGGCAGTACACAGAGAACAAGCAACAGGACCAGACCGAGGAGAAGCTCGTCGATGAGGGACAGCGCAGTGCTGCCCGCCACGACACACGTGCCCAACAGCCCCGCACCCCCATCGTTCGCGACAAGCTCCCTGGCCGCAACGACCCTTGCCCCTGCGGTAGCGGCAAGAAGTTCAAGAACTGCCACGGCAAAGGCTTAGTCTAAACCATCATCGGGCCCATAAGACTCATCAGCCCCATTGGGCCCATCAGCCCCATTAGCCCCATGATCAGAATCGAGAACCTCAAGAAGCAATTCGGCGAGACAGTAGCCTGCGACATCCCATCGTTCACCATCAATGATGGCGACATACTGGGACTCGTAGGCAACAACGGAGCAGGCAAGACCACCCTCTTCCGCATGCTGCTCGACCTGCTGAAGCCCGATGCCGGCACTATCGACATCGATGGCATCAATCCCGCCCTGAGCGAGGAGTGGAAAGACTTCACCGGAGCCTATATCGACGAGGGGTTCCTCATCGACTATCTCACGCCAGAAGAGTTTTTTGCTTTCGTTGGCAAAATCAGCGCCATCGAGCCAAGCATCATCGACGAGCGCCTCAATGAGTTCGAGCGCTTTGCTGGAGGCGAAGTGTTAGGGCAGAAGAAGCTCATACGCAACCTCTCAGCAGGCAACAAGCAGAAAGTGGGCATCATCTCGGCCCTCATGCGCACCCCCAGACTGGTCATTCTCGATGAGCCGTTCAACTTTCTTGACCCCTCCAGCCAGAACATGCTGAAGCATCTCATCACCGATTATCAGAAACAGACAGGAGCCACCATCATCATCAGCTCCCATAACCTGCAGCACACCATCGACATTTCCACGCGCATAGTGCTGTTAGAAAAGGGCTGTATCATCAAAGACCTCACTAACGAGTCGGGCAGTAGCAAAGCCGAGCTCACAAATTATTTCGAAAAAGACTAATATCTGCGCTCCCACACTACTAAATACTGCTTAAATTGATCTTTTTTAAAAAAAATTCGTCTAAAATTTCTGTATCTGACTGAAAAACAGTATCTTTGCATCCCAAAATCAGAAACATAAACAAAACACATATCTTAGAAAAATGACGAAGGCAGAAATAATCAACAACATTGCCGAACAAACAGGAATCAACAAAAGGGAGGTCTCCATCACAGTCGAGGCCTTTATGGAAGAGATTCGCAATAGCTTGGCAGACAACAAGGAGAACGTCTATCTGCGCGGATTTGGTAGCTTTATCGTGAAGCATCGCGCCCAGAAAACAGCCAGAAACATCTCGAAGAACACCACGTTAGTCATTGAGGCCCACGACCTGCCCGCCTTCAAGCCTGCAAAGAGCTTCATTGAGAGAATGGACGGCATTGAAGTCCTCTCCAACGACTAACCTCAGTAGAGAAGAATCATATTTAAATATATTTCTAATAAAATTCATTTTATAAATTATGCCTAACGGAAAGAAGAAGAAGGGCCACAAGATGGCTACGCACAAGCGTAAGAAGCGCCTGCGCAAGAACAGACATAAGAGCAAGTAAGAACGGCTCTACAAGTCTGACAATCAGAATGAAAGGAGTGTACCACAGTATAGCTGGCCTATGCGGGTGCACCCTTTTTTGTAACACATTCCCAATTCAAGTAACCCAAACAATCAGAAATGACAAGTGAAGTAATCATTGATGTACAGCCTAAGGACATCTCCATCGCGCTGCTCGAAGACAAGGAGCTCGTGGAGTATCAGAACGAACCGCGTTCTGCGTCCTACGCCGTAGGCAACATCTACATCGGCAAGGTCCGCAAGCTCATGCCCGGACTCAATGCCTGCTTCGTTGATGTCGGCTCTGAGCGCGACGCATTTTTGCACTATCTTGACTTGGGACTTCAATTTAGCTCTTTTGAGAAATACCTGAAACAAGTAGCAAGCGACCGCAAGAAGCTCTTCCCACTACAGAAAGCTACCCGAATGCCTGACCTGCCAAAGGAAGGAAGCATTCAGAACATGCTCAAGGTGGGACAGGAGGTACTGGTGCAGGTGGTCAAGGAACCCATCAACACAAAGGGACCCCGACTCACGTGCGACCTCAGCTTTGCAGGCCGCTACATGGTGCTCATCCCATTCGGCGACAAGGTATCGGTCAGTTCGAAGATTAAGAAGGGCGAGGAGCGCAGCCGCCTCAAGCAGCTGGTGCAGAGCATGAAGCCAAAGAACTTTGGCGTGATCGTGCGCACCGTAGCTGAAGGCAAGCGTGCCGCTGAGCTCGACCAGGAACTGAAGGTACTGCTCAAGCGATGGGAAGATGCCATCACGCGCGTTCAAAAGACAACAGAGCGACCACAACTCGTGTTCGAGGAACAGAGCCGAAGCGTAGCACTCATACGCGACCTGTTCAACCCCACCTACGACGGCATTCACGTCAACGATCCCGACATCTACAACCAGATTCACGACTATGTCGCACTCATTGCCCCTGAAAGGCCGACATCGTCAAACTCTACAATGGTAGCGTGCCTATTTTTGATAACTTCAACGTTACCAAACAAATCAAATCGGGATTCGGACGCACCGTCAACTACAAGCGAGGGGCCTATCTCATCATTGAACACACTGAGGCTATGCATGTGGTCGATGTGAACAGCGGAACGCGCATCAAGAAAGAAAACGGACAGGAAGCTAACGCACTGGAGACCAACCTGGGTGCAGCCGACGAGCTGGCACGCCAGTTGCGACTGCGCGACATGGGAGGCATCATCGTCGTTGACTTTATCGACATGAACCTTGCCGAGGATCGACAGCTGCTCTACGAGCGCATGTGCGAGAATATGAAAAAGGATCGCGCGCGTCACAACATCCTGCCGCTGAGCAAGTTCGGACTGATGCAGATTACACGCCAGCGCGTGCGTCCGGCTATGGACGTAGCCGTTGAGGAAAGCTGTCCCACCTGCCACGGCACTGGAAAAATCAAGTCGAGCATCCTGTTTACCGACCAACTGGAGAGCAAAATTGACCGTCTCGTCAACAAGATTGGCATTCGCCGCTTCTCATTGCACGTACATCCCTACGTAGCAGCATTCATCAATCAAGGTGTCTTCTCACTCAAGCGCCGCTGGCAGCTCAAGTATGGACTCGGCATTCGCATCGTGAGCAGTCAGAAACTGGCATTCCTGCAGTACGAGTTCTACGACCAGAACCAGCAGTTCATTGACATGCAGGAAGAAATCGAGGTGAGCAAGTAACACCCCCACTATCAACCTAAAGAAATGAGCGCCCGACCTTCGTTCGAGCGCTCATTTCTATTTTATAATCTTTCATCTCTCATCTCTCACCTCTTACCTCTCAGCTCTATCCTGAACGTTGTCCCCCTGCCCTGTTCTGAATTTTTCACGTATATATGTCCCTTGTGATATTCCTCCACGATGCGTTTGGCCAGCGACAGGCCCAGCCCCCAGCCGCGCTTCTTCGTGGTGAAGCCCGGGCGGAACACGTTGGCCACGTCTTTCTTCTTGATGCCCTTGCCATTGTCCGCCACCTCTATTGCCACGGTGTCGTCCTCCTCCAGCAGCCACAGGTCTATCTTGCCCTGACCACCCTCCATCGCATCTACGGCGTTCTTACACAGGTTCTCAATCACCCATTCAAACAGCGAGGCATTCATCTTCACCATCACGTCGTGACTGGGATAGTGGCCCGTAATCTGAACTTTCTGCGATGTGCGCTTGTTCATGTAGGCTATCACGTGGTCGAGCACCTCGTTCATCGACGCTTCTACTGGCTCGGGCAGTGAGCCTATCTTGGAGAAGCGCTCGGCTATGCGTTCCAGTCGCTTCACGTCCTGCTCCATCTCGGGAATCAGCTCATCGTCAGGATAGCTCTCCTTCAGCACCTCCACCCACGCCATGAGACTGGAGATGGGGGTACCTAACTGATGGGCCGTCTCCTTCGACAGACCCACCCACACCTTGTTCTGCTCGGCCCGTTTCGACGAGAGCAGGGCAAACACAGCCACGATGGCAAAGATGAGCACGATGCCCAGCTGCCAGTAGGGCCACATGGTGAGCCGCTTCAGCATGGTCGATTCGTCGTAGCACACGTAGAGGTAGTCGTTAGGGCCGCTCAGTTCTATCTTAATCACGTTGCCTGCCTTCTGCATCCGCCGCCCATAGTCGGCAATATAGGCCAGCGTGTCCTCACCCGCCACATTGATGTTGCGCCAGTCGGCCACGTTGCCCTCCTGATCCATCACGATGACGGGTATGGTGTTGTTGCTCTCAATGACGCTCATCACCAGCGAAAGGTCTGTCGTCTCGTCGGCATTGTTGAAGGCATTCATGGCCTGTGCCCACACCTCCATCTTGCCATGCTCCTCCACCTGGAGGTCGCGCACAAGATAGTGCGACACCAGCAGCGATGTTCCGGCTATCATAATGGCCGAGAGCACCAGCAGAATCTTTACTTGTCGAATACGGTCAGTCCACTGCATACTTCTTACTATATAACGCTGTGGCACTTCTATTATTGTATCATGAGAAAAAGTTACGAAACATCTGCTCCATCTGCTCCCATCCCTCATTCATCTGAATCACAGCAAGTTGCGGGCGGAGCAGATGGGAGCAGACAGCATTTAGCCTGGTCTTTAGCCTGATCTTTAGCCTGGTCTCTATCCACATCTCTATCTACATGAAATTTGTATGTCTCAAAAACTTTGCATACCTTTGCGCCAGATTTCAAGACCGAACAGGAAACGCTGCACAGCGGGGCAGCAGCCGAAGCCAAGTCACAGTAGCCTTCTTGGCTGAATCACGATGCGAAACAGCCTAAACCACAACGTGATCTATCCTAAATCACAACGCGAAATAGCCTATATCGCAACGTGATCTATCCTAAACCGTTCGGAGATATAGCCTGAATCGCAGCACAATAGAGCCTAAACCATGGCATAGAACATGCCCAACAGTAATAATAAATCAAGTAAAAACAACTATCATGACAAACACACACAAGAAACCCTCCAGAAGGAGAAAAGCAGAAATGCGAATGCAGAGAATCGTTGAAGCCGTGAAGCTCCAACTGCAAACCGCAACCGACAACACCCAACAGCTGTCATTGCCATCAGCACAGAAGGCGAAGACCGACGAGCACATGCCTGGGACGGAGACCTCCCAGCTCCTCAGTTTTCTACAGGAACGCTACGAGTTCCGCTACAATCTCGTGATGGGCTATGCCGAGTACAGGGACAAAAGCGATGGCAACGGTTGGCAGGCCATCGACGACCGCGAGGTGAACACCCTCACCATGCAGGCACGGCTCAACGGCATCAACATCTGGAACAGCGACACGTGGCGATTCGTGCGATCCCACATGGTCGCCGACTATCACCCCGTGAACAGCTATCTCGACAGCGTGCACGGCACATGGGACGGACAGGACCACATCGCCCGGCTGGCTGGCACCGTGAGCTGCAACAGCCCTGAGTGGCCCACGTGGTTCCGCCGCTGGATCCTGGCAGTCGTGGCGCAGTGGACGGGGCGCAGCCAGCAGTACGGCAATGCCATCGCGCCTCTGCTCATCTCGCCACAAGGCTATCACAAGAGCACTTTCTGCCGACAGCTCTTGCCGCCCGAACTGGCATGGGGCTACATCGACAGCCTCATTGTGGCAGAGAAAAAACAGGTGATGCAGGCCATGAGCCAGATGCTGCTCATCAATCTCGATGAGTTCAATCAGGTGGCCCCCTCCGTACAGTCCGGCTTCCTGAAGAACGTCATTCAGCTCTCCAGCGTGAAGATGAAGCGGCCCTACGGCAAGCACGTTGAGGAGTTCCAGCGCCTGGCCTCGTTCATTGCCACCACCAACATGACTGATGTGCTCACCGATCCCTCGGGCAGCCGCCGTTTCATCTGCGTGGAGCTCACCGCTCCCATCGACGTGAGCGCCCCACCCTGCCACCGTCAGCTCTATGCCCAGATCCTGCACCTACTCGACAGTGGCGAACGTTACTGGTTCGACAGCGAGGAGACGCAGCATATCATGGCCCATAACCAGAAGTACCAGCTGAAATCATCTGCAGAACTGCTTTTCGACAACTTCTTCGAAGTGACCGACGACGAGCAGAAAGGCCGCTACATGTCAACCACCGCCATCTACGACTATTTGAAGCGTCATGGTGGCAGTCAGTTACAGTCGCACAACATCGTCAACTTTGGCCGTACCCTCTCCTGCATGAAGGGCATCGTGAAACGTCGCAACAAGAACGGAAGCGAATACCTCGTCACGCTGAAATAAGCAGTTCTCTGCCAACAAGTAAGCATATCTGTTTCATCTGTTCCCATCTGCTACCCTCTAATCCACTGATAATCAGCAGCGGAGCAGATGAAGCAGATGTTTTTAAAACTCTTTTCAAACGGCTTTTCTGCCCAGACGTTCAGGCGGATTTGCAATCCGCCTGCCATGAGTATTAGGATTTCCAATTCTCTCTCATTAGCACATTAAAAATGCTTATATTCAGCGCGGTCGGATTACAAATCCGACCGAACGAAAATCCGACCGAACGAAAGAACGAAATTCCAGCGATGTCATTCCTATCTGCGATGACGGGATACATACTGGCTGGCGATACGGTTCAGCATGGTCTGATCATCGGTGACGCGCTCCAGAATCTTCCAGTCGATGCGATAATCGATGATTTCCTCAATGGCGATGCGGTCTTTCGTGAGCCACTTCACGCGCTGTGTCTTGCCGTTCAGCTTGTAGGCTTTCTTGCCATCGTACTCCACAGGATTCACCACGCCTCCCTGAAAGCGAAACACCAAGGCGAATGTATTGGGACTGAAGATATAGAAGGAATTGTGGTACTTGCTCGAAGCGTAATGCTCATGCATCTTCGGCAAGGCTTTCTTGATGTCGCGCAATTCGTCCACATCGCCCAACACGCGCCAAGTGCCGAGTAGCGGATTAGTTTTATCAGTGACTGAAGTGGCTGTCAGCGCATCAAATATCTTCCGGCCTGTTTCAGAGTATTGGTTAGCCTCATATTTCTCTATGCACCAGTTGTTGTCAGGGAAATAAACGTGTCCGCTGCCGGCATTCCACCACTTCATTGTAAAATGATCGGCATTACTGTCGTAAATGAGTGTGCCTTTATCATTCTCGTCCTTGGGCTGTTCTCCTGTGTAATTAAACACTTTGTGATCGTTGTCGCCTATTCGGAAAGCAGCGTCTTGAACACTCAGCATCAACGTAACGCTGTCGGTACAGATTTTGTACTGGTCGAACGGCGCTTTTATGATGTCCTGCTTACCCGTAAGCGTCATCATCTTATAGATACCACGCGGATTCTCTGTCTGTGCGTTTAAAATAGTTGGCAATGAAAGGAATGCTGCTGCCATCAGCAATTTTATTGTTCTGCTCATGATGCTATAAGGCATTAATATGAGATTCAACCTACATTCATGGGTGCAAATATACACAAAGTTTCTGAAACAATAAAAAAAAGATTGCCTAAAAACGCCTACAAAAGTCCATAGCCTGTTGTCTATAGTCTATAATCAATACTCAAAGTCTGCAATCAAAGGTCTATGGTCATCTTCTCTACAGTAAAAACAAAAAGAAGATAGACTACACCCGTACTTTTTTCAAATACAAAAAGAGGAGTCCTCTCACCATTGCTGATGAAAGGACTCCTCAAGTAAAAGATGGCGGCCTCCTACTCTCCCGCATTGCATTGCAGTACCATCGGCGCAGGCGGGCTTAACTTCTCTGTTCGGAATGGGAAGAGGTGGGACCCCGCCGCAATAGCCACCTGAATGACGCTTCG
>JAEEGG010005064.1_pt1 | contig 31590 bp, 21 predicted proteins | sample 9134161 | NCBI WGS metagenome assembly JAEEGG01 (sample SAMN16246543, study PRJNA631951) | gut metagenome | biome: gut microbiome; feature: rumen; material: CR-attached | host: Bos | place: Iran: Karaj | collected 2018-10
CATGATAAGAGAATCCCTGACAGATGAGCAGCCAGACGGCATCGGGCGAGAGCACAAAGGGACGGTGGTCGGCATAGGCCTGATGCATGCCGTCGAAGAAGGGATGGGGCAGTTGCACCAAGGGCTGCGAGCAGCGATTGCGCGCCACGAATTGTACATTCTCTTGGTCCATGTCATACATTGTTTTGCAGATAATCTTGTCGTAGCCGACGGTCGGCAGGGGTTTGTCGGGTGCTTTCAGTTTCTCAATGTCGATGATGATGCGCTGCGTGGGCACAGCCTGGGTGTCCTGCTGCTCAGTAGCCACCGTGTCGGTGGTGTCATCCTCCTTGCTACTTCCATTGTTGGAACACGCCACCAACGAGATGGGCAGCAATGCTAAAGTGAATATCCAGATTCTGCGTCTCATAATTGTCAGGTAATAAGTTTATGACTAATAAAGTTATTTCGTAAGTTATACTATGCCTGTAACAGCCATTCTCCCACCATTCTATAGATAATGTTTGTTACTCTATATTTTGGCGGAGCACTGTCCTTCCGTCTTTCTCCACGATAAGCTGATTTTTACTTTCTGTTGTGGTGACACGATAATAATAGCCATCGTTCTCGAATACATATCCCCTATTCTCTTCATGGTGTCCTCCTTTGATTACGAGGTCTGGCGGGGTGTCCGTCTGCTTGTTGCGCTTCCACGAAGCATAACGAAGGCTGCCATCGGCCAGGAGGTCTATACGCACACGATAGTCTTTTGTGACGAAATAGTCCTGCAAGGCGACATAGTCCTTCAGGCTGATGTGCAGGCGGCGGTTGCCCACCTCCCCCATCAAGTCAAAATGATCCTTGTTCCAGCGATAGAGGTTATAGCGGTCTGTGAGGGACTGCAGGCTGTCTGTGATGGGTACATACAGGTTACGGCCGACCATTTCAAAGAGCCAGTCCCAGCCCTCGCCATTGTTGGTTTTGAAATACCAATCCGGGATGCCGTATCCTGTCCCCACTCTGCTTTCTCCTTTTGGGAAGACCTTGACTGGGCTAAGCTTATCACCCTGAATGCACCAGGCAGCCATCCATCCCGAACCCTCAATACTTGAACCGCGGAAGTAGTCGTGCGTAAGGTAGAGGGTACGGCCTTTGGTGTCTTGCAGTTGGTAGAGCTGTATCACCACGGCAGCATCGTGGTTTTTCCCATGACTGTGTATCCGGCCGTCGTCGCCGCGCAGGAGTGTGTAGCGGGCATTATCGGGCATAGTGCCGCCCATGCCCGTGTTCCAATCGATAATGCGCACACGGCCATCGGCAGAAGTGTGGTCTCCTATATAAAGGCTGTCCGCCGCCTCCTTGAACGGGTAGTTCATGGCATCCTCGGGGCGGGAACTCAGCACATCGGTGATAAAAACATGCAGGGTTTTCCCCTCAGGGGTCACAACCTTTCCACCGTGACGGCACAGAAGCCGCTCTATCGAGTCCATGCTGACAGTCTGCAGCCATGCAGTCACCTCGGCAGGGGTCGCTTCCGGCACATCCACATATTCATCTTCGTACTCCTCTTCAACGGTGTCCAACGGCTCCTCTACAACTGGCTCATGCTTTCCGTTACAGGCTACAACCGCCAAAACAACGGCAACGAAGCAGAAACATCTGATGTTCATTGTTATTGTCTTTTCCATAGGTCTCATTTAAAGCAATTATGACTTATTTACTCCCTTCATTGTCTTGGTTCAGCTGCAATGCAGTCCTGGCGTTAAGAGAAGTGACGACAGGCTTGCCTGTCTTGGCTTCCAATTCAGCACGGGCGTTGCGGGCTATCTCGCCGCCTTGACGAGCCACCTCGGCATGCTCGCCAAAGGTCTCGGGATTGCGGCTCTCGGAGATGTCCTTGGTGGAAATCTCGGCAGGCATGTTGAGTACAAGCTCACGATTGGTCATGTTGTCGCGAAGATTCTCTTTTTTCAAACCTTTGAATTGCTTGTACTCTTTGGCTGTCATGCCCGACCATGTGCTATAGATGATGTCCGTGAGCGTGGCAAATTGCACACCTTCCTTCAAGCCATGCCGCTTCCACTCATCGGTAAGGTCTTTGCGTATTTCAATCGACTTCAGCCGCTGATTAATCCAGCTGTCGGAGTAGCCCAGCCGCTTATAGTCTGCCAGTGCCTGCTCAATGCCTAACTCAGGGTCTTGCATCTGGTCGAGGCGGTCGGCTGCCACCTGCGCCATCCACAGCTTGAACGGCTCTGCCTTGGGAGAAGGGATAGACTGAATGAGACGGAAAAGCTGCTCGGTGTCGGCGACATCAGTCTTATAATACTTACCGTCCGAGGAGGGTAATTTCAGTTGGTTACAATCTGTAACCGACTGGTTGCCCTCTTTCTTCAATCGGTGTTTCAACACCTTCCAGTAATTGCGTGGGTCGGGGCTGTCCGTCAACACCGCCACGGCATCCACGATGGAGAAATACCATTTCTCTTCGGCATCGTCCCAAACAGTGCGGACTTTCTTCTCTTCAAAGAGTTGTATCTGATTGTGCTTCGTCATAAATTGCTACGATTCAACTATTGTATTTCATTCTCGTTCATGCCGAGATGTTTCTCATTAGTTCTTTCGTTGTCATCTCCATTTTAGAGAAGGCAAACCATTTTCTTCCTAAGTCTTTCAACGAAGCACCTATATGATAGACTGTATTGTCGATGCACAAGAATCTGTCGTGCACCTTCTCGAAGGGCTTAACTTCGATGGGCTGGTACTGGGCATTATGCTTCGCAAGGTCGAGCAGAAGCTGCTGCGGGATGTTTTTGGTGTATATAGTTGCCGTTACTTTAGGCTTTCGTTTATCGAGTATAGTCAGTACAGTGTCGTCCACATAGTTGTCGAAGAGAATTATCTGTTTCTTGGTAGATCGTACTAAGTCTGACACAAATGTGTAGGCGTCAAAGATTTGTCCATCAAAGAAGATGCCTTCTAATGGTGGCAAGGATGTACGGACGAAGAAGTCTATCTTCTCCTCGGTTTTCGTTACTCGTTGTTCTAGTCGTTCTATGCGATTATTTACAGAATAGCCTTTCAACAAGTATTCCTTCAACACACGGTTGGCCCACTGACGGAACTGAATGCCTCGTTTGGTATTGACGCGATAGCCAACGGAAATGATGACGTCAAGATTATAGTATTCTCGTTTTCGCATCACCATTCGCTTGCCTTCGGGTTGAAGTAGTTCCAAAATGGAACTAGTTGATGTGCGTTCAAGTTCGCCGATTTCATAAATGTTTTTCAGATGTTTGGTGATGGCTTGGCGGCCTGTTCCAAATAGTTCTGCCATTTGTGCCTGTGTGAGCCATACTGTTTCGTCGTTCAATCGGACTTCTAATCTAATATCATCATCTGGCTGGTATAGGATTATCTCGCCAGTAGAGGTGGACGTATGTGAAATGTCGTCCGCCACGGATTGTAGCTGTGGTGAACTGTCGCATTTTTTGCGACGGTTGTCGTCTATGGTAGTCGATAACTCGTTCTTGTTTGCCATAGCTTTGCTTTTGTATTCAAAATGTAATACTATTTGCCCCAAGAATCCCTATCCAACGACCTGTAGGTGATGGCCTCCTGCAGGTGGTGGGGCTGGATGGCGGGGCTGCCCTCGAGGTCGGCAATGGTGCGGCTGACGCGCAGGATGCGGTCGTAAGCACGTGCCGAAAGGCCGAGGCGGTTCATGGCCGTCTCTATGATAGTGCGGCACTGGTCGTCCAGCTGGCAATGCTCACGGGTGAGCTTGCTGGTCATCTGGGCGTTGCAATGCACACCAGGATGGCCGGCAAAGCGGGCAGTCTGGATGGCACGGGCGGCAATGACCCGCTCGCGGATGGCGGCACTGCTCTCCCCTTGCTTCAGGTTGTTCAGCTGGCTGACAGGCACCGGCGTCACCTCGATGTGCAGGTCTATCCTGTCCATCAGCGGCCCGCTGACCTTGTTCAGATACTTCTTCACCGCTCCCGGCGGGCAGGTGCACTCCACCGTGGGGTGGTTATAGTAGCCGCAGGGGCACGGGTTCATGGCGGCGATGAGCATAAAGGAGGCGGGGTAGTCCACCGTCATCTTGGCACGCGAAACGGTGACACGCCGCTCTTCCATTGGCTGACGGAGCACCTCCAGCACCTGTCGGCGGAACTCAGGCAGCTCATCGAGAAAAAGCACCCCGTTATGCGCTAAGCTTATCTCTCCCGGTTGGGGATTGCTGCCGCCACCCACCAAGGCCACATCGGAGATGGTGTGGTGCGGCGCACGGAACGGCCGGACAGCGATGAGCGAATCCTCCTTCTTCATCTTGCCCGCTACGCTGTGAATCTGTGTCGTCTCCAGCGACTCCTCCAGACTGAGCGGCGGCAGGATGGAAGGCATGCGCTTGGCCAGCATCGTCTTTCCACTGCCTGGAGGGCCTATCATAATGACATTGTGACCGCCGGCGGCGGCAATCTCTAATGCCCGCTTGATGCCCTCCTGCCCCTTCACATCGGCAAAGTCATACTCATAGTGATTCAAATGGTTGGCAAACTCTGCGCGGGTATCGACAATGGTCTGTTCCAACAGCTTCTCACCGTTCAGATGGTCAATCACCTGCTTCACATTGTCGGCTCCATACACCTCCAGATTATTGACAATGGCAGCCTCGCGTGCATTTGCCTTGGGCACGATGATGCCCTTGAACTTCTGTCTCCTTGCCTCTATGGCTATGGGAAGGGCACCCTTTATCGGGCGCAGGCTGCCGTCGAGCGAAAGCTCCCCCATGATAACATATCGGCACAGGTCATCTGCCCGCATGTCGCCTGCGGCGGCCAATATGCCGATGGCAATGGTGAGGTCGTAGGCGGCACCCTCTTTCTTCAGGTCTGCCGGGGCCATATTAATCACCACCTTCTTGCCTGGGATATGGTAACCATACTGGCTGATGGCGGTGGCAATGCGCTGCTGGCTTTCCTTCACCGCACTGTCGGGCAGACCGACAAGCAGGAAGTTCACCCCTACGTCCACGCTCACCTCCACCGTCACCATCAGTGCCTTGACACCGCATATCGCACTGCCGAATGTCTTGACTAACATATACTCAAAAAATTGAGAATTGAGAGTTGAGAATTGAGAATTGGCCACCGCATATCGGCACCTCTCAATTCTCAGCTCTCAACTCTCAATTATCCTAACTGGATTACTTCAGGCCGAGTTTTTTCTTGACGAGGGGCATGATGTCGTCGCTGTCCTGCGAATAGAGCACAGCACCCACACCGGCATCGAAGATATAGGTGTAGCCGTTCTCCTTGCCCACCTCCTCGATGGCCTTCTTGGCGCGGTCAACAATGGGTTTCAGAAGCTCTTCCTGACGGGCCTCGAGGCGCTTCTCGGCGTTCTGGCGGTTCTCCTCCAGACGGGCGCCCATGGCCTGCAGGTCGCTCTCCTTGGTCTTGCGGATAAGCTCCGAAAGCTGGTCGCGTTTGGCCATATAGTCGTTCAACTTGGTCTCGTACTCTTTCTGCATCGCTGCAAATTCTGCCTGGAGGTCTTCCACCTCTTTCTGCAATGCAGCCTGGGCCGAGTCGCGGCCGGGCATAATCTGCATAAGGTCGTTGGAATTGATGTGTCCGAGTTTAATGTTCTTCTGTGCCATGGCGCTGCCTCCAAAGGCCAGCATTGCCATCACTACTACGATAAGACTTTTTTTCATTGTGTTGTTGTGATATTGTGTTATTATTGATTATCTTGACTATATCTGTTTCGTTCGTGTCATCTTGCATCCTTGCGCATAGTGTCCTGGGAGGAACGCCGCTGTTCACCGCCTGCCGGGGTGTTGCCCTTGCCCGTGGCGGGTGTGCCGCTCGGGGAGACTCCGCTGTCGGGAGCCGAGCCAGGTTTCACGCCCAGCATCTCCAGCACCTGGTTGCTGATGTCGTATTTCTCTGCCACATACAGCACCGTGGCCGACGAGGCCTTGTCAAAGACAAAGGCATAGTTCTTCTCGCGAGCCACACGCTCTATGGCGTTGTAGACGCGGTCCTGCACGGGCTTCATCAGCTCCGCGCGCTTCTGGTCGAGGTCGCCGCCGGGAGCGAAACGCTGCTGCTGCAGTGCCCGCAGGCCGGCCTCTTTGGTGCGTATCTCGTCTTGCCGGCGCTGTTTCAGGTTTTCGGGCAGTAGATAGGCCTCCTGCTGGTACTGCTGGCGCAGTTCGTCCACCTCGGCCTGCTTGGCCTCCAGCTCCTTGCGCCACTCTTCGATATACTTGTTCAGCTTGTTCAGTGCCTGGTTGTATTCCGGCACACTGCCCAAAATATACTCAGTGTTGACACAGGCATACTTCTGCGCCCCTGCCGGGAAGGCAAGCGCCACAAGCAACATCAAAGGAATCAGTCTGCGCATATATCTCATGGGTTGTAATTATACTAATCCAAACTTTGTCCGATACTGAAATGGAAATGCGAGCCGCCGATTGCGCCGCCGTCGAAGCCATAGCCCCAGTCCACGCCGAACAAGCCCAGCATAGGCATATACACCCTCACGCCCAAGCCGGCCGAGTTATACATGCTGAACGGCTGGAAGTCTTTGACGCTGTACCAGCTGTTGCCGCCCTCCAGGAAGCCGAGCACCCAGATGGTGGCATTGGAACTCTCGATAATAGGCTGGCGCACCTCGATGGTGTAGCGGTCGAAGATAGAGGCACCCTCCTTGGGGCTCAGTGCGCTGTTGTCGTAACCGCGCAGCGGGATAATCTCGCGGCCGTCGTAGGCATAGGCCTGCAGCCCGTCGCCGCCCACATGGTAGCGTCCAAAAGGCGAAAGGCCGATGTTCTTGTTATAATAGCCCATCCAGCCAAAGCGCACCTTGGCGTTGAGCACCACATCGCCCACCAGGTTGAGCATCCACGAGCCGCGCAGATTGAGCTTATAGTACTCCGTCCAGCGGTAGCGGTCCTGCTCGGTCACCTCGCTGTAGTCCTTGCCGTTCATGGCCGAATAGGGCGGTGTGACATAGCCCGACACCGAAACCTCCGAGCCGCTGCGGGCATAGATGGGCGAGTCGAGCGAGTTGCGGCTGAGAGTGATGCCATACGACAGGTCGTTGGAGATGCCGTTGGTGAAGCTCGTGTTGAAGATTGAATAGTTGTTCAGATTATAGAACTTATACGTGAGGGCGTGCGACAGGATAAAGTAATCGTCGGGCCACTTGAGGCGGCGTGTCAGCGAGATGCCGGCACCTGTGATGCTCATGGAACCGTAGCGGCTGTCGGTCTTCTGGTAGAAATAGCCGGTGCTCATATAATGGTGGTAGGCCGAAATGCTGAGCGACTGGGGACGGCGTCCGCCCAGCCACGGCTCGGTGAACGAACCGCTGAACGAATAATAATACGTGCCATTGGTCACAGCGCTTATCGACAGCTTCTGCCCGTCGCCCGTGGGCAGGGGCTGCCACGCCTTCTTGTTGAAAACATTGCGGGTCGAGAAATTGTTCAGCGTCAGGCTCACCTGCCCGATAAGCATGCCGCTGCCGTAGCCGCCCGAGAGCTGTATCTGGCTCGTGTTGCCCTCTTCCACCTTGTACACCACATCCACCGTGCCGTCCTTGGGGTTGGGCTTCACATCCGGCACGATGGTCTCCTGCTTGAAATAGCCCAGCGTGGCCAGCTCGCGGTGGCTGCGCATGATGGCCGCCCGGTTGAACAAGTCGCCCGGACGTGTGTGCAGCTCACGCATGATGACGCGGTCGTTTGTCAGCGTATTGCCCTCCACAATGACATTGCGTATGCGTGCCTGCTTGCCCTCGACAATGCGGATTTCAATGTCTATCGAGTCGTTCTCCACGCCCACCTCCACGGGTGTGGCGTTGAAGAAGAGGTAGCCGTTGTCCATATACATCGAGCTGATGTCCGTGCCCGCCGGGTTATACTTCAGGTTGGTCTCCAGCAGCGTGCGGTTGTACGGGTCGCCCTTGGCTATGCGCAGGTGTTTCGACAGCAGGTCGGAGGGATAGATGGTGTTGCCCGAAAAGGTGATGTTGCGGAACACAAACTTGTGCCCCTCGTAAATCTTGATGCGCACCATCAGCCTGTCCTGCCCGGCTTTGTCCTTGTCTGCCTCACGGCTGACCAGATATACCGTGTCCCACAGGATGCGGGCGTCGCGGTAGCCCTTCTCGTTATAGTAAGTGATAATGCTCTCCAAATCCTCGCGATACTTGGCCTCCTGATACTTGGATGTTTTCCAGAACCCCGAAGTCCAGAAATAGAACTTCTTGAAATAATTCACGTCGTGCGTGTTCTTCATCAGCTGCATCAGTTTGTTGGAACTGATGTCGTGGTTCCCCTCAAAGACAATCGAGTCAATCTTCACGCGCTTACCGGGTTTGATGTCGAAAATCACATTCACGCGGTTCTCCTTCCCCTTGTCCACAATGGTGTCCGCCTCGGTTGTGGCGGTGACGGACACATTGGTATAGCCTTTCTCCAGATAATAGGCGCGGATTTTGTTGCGCGAAGTGGTCAGCAGGTTCTCCGTCACCACATCGCCCGAGGCAATCTTCATCTCTTCGCGCAGCTTTTTCTCGTCGCTGCTCTTCACACCGCTGAGTTTGAACATGCTCAGCTTGGGGCGGCTGCGCAGCTCTATCTCAAAGAAAATCTTGTCGCCCTGAATACGTGTCACATAGATTTGCACATCCTCGAATAGGCCCTGCTTCCACAGGCGGTCCACCGCCGTGGCCAGCTTGTCGCCCGGCACACGGATCTGGTCGCCCACCTGCAGCCCCGCAATCAGCAGAATCATACGGGTGTCGTAGTTCTCGGCACCCTGAAACGTGATGCCCCCAATCTCATAGGTCTTGGGCGTAAGGTAGTCGATGTCGTACTCATGGTTGCCCACAACAACCTGGGCGGAGGCGGGAGTACAGAGGCCGAGCACAGCGAGCAGCGGCAGCAATAACAGTATCTTTTTCATTAAGAGCATTTACTTTTCTATCAATCAAAACATAGAGTTTGTCTAAAAACAACAATACCAAACCCTATGGCTATATATAACTCCACTTCGCCTTTTTTATTATATGCAACCGAAAAAAAACTTTCGCAAAAACGGGAAGGAATCCACCGGCGGATGCTTCCCCGCCGCTGCGCCCCACAACCTCACCCCTCCCCGCCCTCCGGCTCCCGCCCGGTGACCAACGGGACAAACAGCCCGATTCTCTCCGCGCAAGGCGTCTTTCTGCTGCAGGCCACCACAGCCTCCGGCACCGCCACCCGCAAGATAATTAGCAAGTTTTCACTTTTCAATTTTCACCTTTCAATTTTCACTTTTCAATTTTCAATTTTCACTTTTCACCCTCCACCGTTGCATCGTTCTTTATCCTGTCGATTTCCAATGTGTTTCCCTCATTTTTCCCTTTCTGAAACGGAAAAAGAGTGGAAAACGATCGAATAACGAGCGAATAAATGACGACCCTTGAGTGATTGCTTGAATGCTTGATTGTGTTACTTCGTGACGTTGTTTTGGCTCGGCATAGTGAGCAAGCTCCCTCTGCTCTCACCCTGTACAACGGTAATTCCTGAGTGGCTGGCGCGGTCAAATCACTCAAACAATCAAGCAATCAGACAATCAAGCAATCACTGAAGCAATCAAGCAATCAGACAATCAAGCAATCACTGAAGCAATCAAAGTAATTGCCATGAATGGTCATTAATTCGTGGCGCATTCACGGCAATTTGGGTTTAACCCAAATCGGTCATTAGGCCGACTTTTCTTTTTTTTCTCGCTTCTTCAGGTCTGTTTATGCCATATCAGCATTTCTTTATGTTCCATGACGTTACTTGGGCTCGGCATAGCAAGCAAGCTTCCTCTGCTCTCGCCCTGGGTAACGTTCGGCTTCTTGTCCACATCCCTGTCTCGCCGTAGCTGAAAGGCATTCACTGGATGCCTTTCTCATCTTCGCCAGCGATGTGGCCAATCTGCTCGAAACAAATACTAATCTGGCATAAACCCTAACGACCGATTTGGGTTTAATGTTCAATAATGAGCATCAAGAATGCCCCTTTCGGGGGGAGGTAGAGGTATCCGTGAGTAATTCCGCTTACTTTTCAATTTTCAATTTTCACTTTTCAATTTACTTGATTACCATGCGTTGGGTGGAGGAGGTGTCGGGGGTGCGGAGGGTGAGGAAGTAGGTGCCGGCGGGATGACAAGGGGATATCCCAAATTGCAAGGTACCCTCAAGCTCCCATCTGTCTTGGTAATGCAAGTGCAGAAATTATCACATGTCCCATATCAGACGCACTGGATGTTTCGAACCTCTGGTCGAGGTACCTAAAAAGTAGGCTTTACCCAGTAATTCACCGATGCTTAAAGTATGTGCATGCCATTCATTCCAGGGGGAGGATGTCCAGTAATTGTCCCAGATAATACCACTACTACTGTCGTACATTGTGGCTGGGATGAAAACAGCTCCGTTGGCTTCCATTTTTCCCCATTGTGCGTGGGAATAGGTGTTGTCGCTGTACTTTTTCGTCTCGGGGATGAAGCCGCACCCGTTAGGCAGCTTCCATTTGTCGGGCAGGAGAATCAGGCCCCGTATGTCGTTGATGGTGCCAAGTGCGTATTTTAAATTGGCATCTGGCCTTTCTTCCAGAAGATAAGCCCATTCGTCTGATGAGAGTGTCCGCCAGTTGCCCTCAATATAGTCGCCCCAGTCGTGGAAAGTGGGGTGGTCTTGGTAATATGGTGAATTGTTGTCGGGGTCGTCCCCTGTACCCCAGCAGAATACTCCGCCGAAGTCCCATTGGTGGGCGGTGAAACTGCGTCCGCCTTCGGCCAGATTGCCGTGTGCGAACCTCACCTGACGGTTTTTGCTGACAGAGAATTTACCGCTGCCTGTCCCTTGCGGTTCTTTTTCGCATCCTGCAAACAGCAAAAGGGGCAGCAACAGCGCTAGTAGCAGTTTTGTTGATTGGGTGGTCTTTTTCATAGTTGTGGTTTTTATGTTTTATGTATAAATATGTAAAGGAGTGATCAGTATATGATTAGGGTTTTCGTGTCAAGGGTCTCGCCCTGAGACTTGATGCGGACAAGATATTGCCCTGCGGGGAGGGACTGGAGGTTTATGGTGTGGGTGGTCTGCGTTGTGTCGAGATTAGAGGAATAAAACAGTTGTCCAGTGGCGCTGGAAACGGTGATGTTTGCAGCGGTTACATCCGCAGCCAGCCTATAGTTGGCGATGGTCTGCCCTGTGGCAGGATTGGGTGTAAGAGACGTGATTATACCCCGGCGTACTGTGACGATGACAGAATCGTAACCGACAGCGTCCTCCTGTTCTGAATGTCCCACAAGGTAGTATTTTTGGGAGGTAGTGGTTGTTACGTTCAGTTCGTCACCCGTGCCGACGGTATTACCCGCTCCGTTGTACCATACGTATTCAGCATCCGAGGCGGGGCAGGATGCGGTGAACGTAACATTGTCGCCAGACAGGGCAGACTGGTTTTCATGTGCACGGACAACTATGTAGGCATTCTCATCATAGACAGCCGTGTAGTTGATACTTCCGCCGTACAAAGTGTCGCTCAGACCAGTGAGGAACACATTGATGTCGAAAGGAAAACTCTGGTCTGCTACCGCTGGTGTAGTATGATATACGATGTGGTTTGAGATGAAATAAACCATACTGCTGTCAAGTTGCAAACCGTCGAAATTCACGACAGTATCAATAATCGCAAATAGACCGTTGCCTTTGTATATACATCCTGGGGGTGTAATGCCAGTGTTCTGCCACGCCAACGTCAGTTTGTCGTCGAAACGAACAAGCGCTTGGGCATAATCAGTTAAATGGTGTCCTAAAGTGTTGGCTCGTGACCGAAATTGAAGACGGACGGGGTACAGGTCATCAATCTCAATGGGGTACTCTATGGCGGCCAGTTCAGGAGCGTGGTTTTCCTGTATGACAGTGAGATTTTTTCTCGCCACATTGTTGTTGTTGGCGACAAATCTGTTTATGTTGTGGTCTGTGAAATCCTTTCCAGCGGTGACATAGCCGTCCTCAACTATGGCCAACAGGGAATAGCTCCAACTATAGTTGTTGTATAGGTTTGGGGAAACGGATCCTGTATAGGACGAGGAAGGAACTGTCCAATTGATGGAGGCGACTGTGTAAGCACCGGCATAAATAAGGGGCAAGGAGCACTCTCCAACATATCCTCCGCGGATAAAATAACTGGATCTCCACGGAAACTGCGGTAGACTTTTCCAGGCACTATTCCACGGCATCCGATTGCTGACGCAAGACCAGTATAGCTTAACTTTTTTTCCTGATGGAGTGTCGCGACTGTCGCAGTTTCTTACTGTAACATGCACATCATAATTTTGCCTTGCATATATCGTATTTACTTCATGGCCATCCTGATAAACAGCTATTTCTGGTGCGTCATAGAATACAGATGTGGATGTGTTGGGTTCGATACCGGTGTCGTTGTTGTTTATGTTGTTGTCGATATTATCTTTCACATATAAGTCTCCAACATCTGCAAGGTCACTTGCCATCTTTACTGCCGCGCCGGCATTAACAAGACCGTAGCCAACAGTGTCATTCCATTCTCCATAAGGATGGTTGTCATAATAATCGTAATGGTAATTACCAGTTTTTTTTGCTGTTGCCATGATGATTGCAGAAACCTGGTAAGGTGATAAGTGGGGATTCACGGATAGCATTAATGCGGCAACTCCAGCGACATGAGGGCATGAAGCGGACGTTCCTTTAAAGTGATTATTGTACCCATTTGCTGAATCTGTTAAATGGAGAGTGGCTACACTTGCACCAGGAGCAACAACGCATAGACTGGAACCAAATGAACTGGCACGGTCTGATGTGAGGATGTTCGGCCAAGGGTCACAGGAATCTTCTGTCAGATAGGCTTCTCCTGCTCGTTGCCCACACCTGTCGATGGCTCCTACGGCTATTACTCCGGGAGTACTTGATGGGTATTCTACATGACTTTTGTTACCGTTGCCAGAAGAAAAGACAATGATACACCCTTTCCCGCCTCTTCCGTATAGTTTTGCATAATCGATAGCGCTACTAATATCGGCATCAATATCAAACTCATTAGAGTTTCCAATAGTCCAAGAATTGCTGATTACATCAGCATCAAGTTCAACCGCTTTAAAAATGCCGGATGAAAGGGATTCGGAGGATCCTTCGCTTCCATGTATAGCTCGAATAGGTATTATCTTGCAATCTGGAGCAATTCCTGCTGTGCAAATATTGTTATGTTGGGCACCAATTATTCCTGAGCAACATGTGCCATGATACTCATTACCTTGTTTTTTTGATCCATCGGCAATATCTAACAATACATCATATCCAGTTATAAGACAAGGGGATAAATCTGAGTGGCTCAGTTCTACGCCACAATCCACTACTGCTATTTTTATATTGGAATTCCCTTTTGTAATATTCCATGCTTGTTCGATATTAATATCAGTACCAGCTATACCTTCGTTCTGTCCAGTATTTTTTAGTCCCCATTGGTCATTGAAATTTGGGTCATCGACTGAATTCAAGAGGTTCATATAATAGAAATTAGGCTGGACATATTGAAATAATCCTGTTGAGGATAAGTTTGTTGCTATAGAGAAAGCCGATGCTCCATCATTTGTGTTTGAAGGAATGATGTACCTGCCTTTAATGAGAGTCTTTCTTATTGCAGTGGAATAACCCAGTTGTTGAAGGGTTTTTTTTAGCTGTTCCACGTCAGCATTATCTTTTAGCATGGCTATGATCTCTCCAGTGCAGCTGACCTCAATAGAAGAAGATGTTTCTGAAAGAACAGGACAAAATGACATTACTCTATTTGCTGAGTCCCTGCACAAAGAAAGAAGGTCATTATATAATCCAGAGTAACATTTTACATGTATAGTGTTTATGTTCAATCCTGGATTTTCCTCCACTTGTCCGTAATTTTCAAGGGTTTTGATGAACAGGTTTGACAAAGAATCGGTTCTGAGATGAATAACAACTTCATCTTTTTGACGAGAGAAATGGAACTCTTTCCCATTTTTGATGTTAATGTATGTTACTTCCTGTGCATTTATGGTACTGCAGAAAAATGTAAGCAAGATGTATGTTGTAAGTTTTTTCATGGTGTGTCTTGTTTAATGAATAAATACTCCGTGATTAAACTGGCATCGTCAATGACGTATCCATGGACTGATAAGTGTACGCTGTCTTTGCTGATGCGTTGCATTACAAAATCAAGTGGAAATGACGGATTGCCATAGATGTCGTATAAGTGCAGTATGCTGTCTTCGATAGAATAATGCCCACGTGTCCCGTCGTCAAAGAGTAAAGTCCAGTCATGATGCACAACAGACAAACGATACGAGCTGTCCATAGGGTTGCATTCTGCAATAACAGTATCTCTGTCGATGACAGAACGCCATATTTGGAGATTTTGAGGGTCAATATTGTCGATGGGTCTTGTTTCCTCCTTGTTGCAGGAGAGTACCATCAGACTACCTGCCATTGCAATTGAAGCAAGCAGGATGCGCGGAAATATTATGAATTGTTGTGCTTTCATAATAAATTGTTTTTAGGTGGGTACTATTTATTCACTTTTGGGTCATCCAAACAGACAGAACCCATTAATCTGCCGGACAACCGTTGTTTAACAATCGGTTTACGGGTGCAAAGATACGACTATTTTTTCATTTGACAATAAGTTATTTATCATAGGCAACCACCAATTATTATAAAAATCTTTGCAATGAGAATTCATGGTAATGCTCTTTTAGAAGGTTTGAGGGTTTAAGGGTCTAAAGGTTAAAAGGTTTAAGGGTTTGAGGGTTTGATACACTAAAACCTTAAAACCATAGAACCTTCCTCCCTTAAAACCCTAAACAATTTTATGGTCATTACATGGAAATTCGTGTTAAATATTCAATAATAATTATCATGAATGCGCCCCTTTCGGGGGGGGGTAGAGGTATCCGTGAGTAATTCCGCTTACTTTTCAATTTTCAATTTTCACTTTTCAATTTACTTGATTACCAGGCGCTGGGTGGAGGAGGTGTCGGGGGTGCGGAGGGTGAGGAAGTAGGTGCCGGCGGGGTATTGGGCGAGGGGGACGGTGAACTTGGGCTGCTGGACTTTGAGGGTGAGGAGTTCGCGGCCAGCCGCGTCGGTGAGGGTCATTGAGAGTTGGGAATTGAGAGTTGAGAGTTGAGAATTGAGAGTCACCGTTACGCTGCTGTGTGCTGGGTTGGGGGTGAGGGTGAAGAGGGGTGGTTGGTCTTCGGGTGCAGCGATGCCCTGCTGAGAGCCGAAGTAGGCAGTAAAGGAGGTGTCCTGGGTGACCACAAAGGTCCGTGGGTTGGCGGTGTCGCCGTCGTTCCAGTAGTGGAAGAAGTATGGGGCAAGGGGGACGGCGGTGAGGGTGACCGTGTCACCGTACCAGTATTCGCCGCCACCGGTGACGATGCCGGTACCCTGTGCCCTGCACTCGGTGGATACCTGGTGCCGGGTCTTGGGTTCGAAATAGGCGGTGAAGGCAGTGTCCTGTGTGAGGAAGACGGGGCGCGGATTGTCGGTGTTGCCGTCGTTCCATCTGACGAAGCGGAAGCCGTATTCGGGTGTGGCGTGGATGTTGACGGTGGTTTGCTTGGAGATGCGGTCGGTGGGTCCTGCCGAGCCCATGGAGGTGTCGTCGGGAGACACGGAGACGTTGGCGTAGTCCACGATGGGAAGGAATCTCCCGAAGCGGGACTCCTCCCTCTCCCTTCGTTCTAATACCAGACCTTTGTCATCGATATAGTAGTTGTCGGCTCCATCGTGGCACCCTTCATAGATATAATTTTCGCCGAAGATGAGTTGGTACGCATCATACTGGGTGAAGTCGCTGGCGTATTCAAAGTTATCGGATATGTAGTAATACAACATTTGAGGTTTGAGATAGCAGGGGTCGCTGCCGGTAAAGGTAAGACCGCCGTACAGGACATTGTTGACGGTGCCTTTGAAGTAGACGGTGGAGTCGACGAGGATTGGGGGGTCGAACATGACCTCATAGACGCGGGTGTATTCGAAACCGAAGAGGTCGGTGTCGACATTGGTGGGAAGTTTGTACACCTTTGGGTGGGCGGTGTCCCACCGCAATTCGGCAATTTTCTGCATCTGCATGCTGTTGGTGGAGCTGTCGTAGAGCCAGACCGACACATATTCGGGCAGGGGGGTGGTGTCCAGTACTGGATAGCGTTCTTCCCTGGGTCGTGGTGGCCTCAGGTATTTGTCCATGGCCATGACGGCGACGCCGTTCATCATGGCGGGGCGGCTGAAGCGGTGCATTGTCAAGGGAGTGCTGCTGCCGTATCCCCCCATTTCCAGGAAACGATACCTGTTGCCATAGGAGTCGCGGTTCGGGACGGTGTCGAAATAGCCCATGCAGGAGTCGTACCACCATGTGTAGTGGTATCCGTCCACCCTGCCGCCGGGGCCGGAGATGGTGTCGAGGGACTGCGTGAAAGCCATGCCCTGCAGCATGAGGGCGATGATAAGAATGATAATTTTTTTCATAGTGATGTGTTTTTATTGTTCTGTAACTATATTGCAGCTGGTAATGCGTCTTGTCTGGGTGCCAGCTATGTCAGTTGAATTGGTGGAGAAATCTTTCAGCTCCACTTTGGGAATAACTGATTGAATTAATTCCCAGCTTCCACCGGTTAGTGATCTCGAATAAGAGAGGGGGTGCGTGGCGTAGCAGGAATAGGATGGTTGGCTGTTGGAGTATTGTTGGTTCTGTCGGAAGTACATAATGGTGCTGTCGGACTGGGAAGCCCCGGTCAGATAGAAATACTTGTTCTGGAAGACGTTAAGGGAGCGGTAGTCCTGATGGTCGGTCAGGAGGTTGGGGATATAGTCGTCGAGAGTGTTCCACGAAGCGAATTGCAGGATACTGGCGCCATATAAAGAGTTGGTGACATTGTAATGCAGCAGAGCGGTAGTCTTGTCATGGGGAATGTACATCATGTCGACAAAGGTGTAGTTGTTGATGTTGAGGTTGTTTGATACCAACTGTGCGTTGTAGATATTTCGGTGTTGGTTATCGGGTGGGTCACAGATTATTTGAAACAAGGCTGTTTGGTACATGCTGTTTGGACAGGAGGACAAGGTGTCGATGCATTGATAGGCCACTGTGACAGTGTCAGAACCCGGAATGCAGGAAAGAAATGCTGTTATGTTTTTGGGGTGCCATGTCGCCTTGGGGTTGGGTGAGTTTGGCCCGGTCATGTTGTAGGTGTTGTATTTGGCCAACAAGTCGTAGTTGAAAAGACTGGAATACCCAGCTTGTAAGAGGATAACAGGTTCTTTGCGAAGCCCAAATGAGAAGTGTTCGTTTCTGAACAAGGATACGGTTACCAGTTGTTCTTGGGTAAAGATGACATCGGTGACAATTTCATCAGGGTTGTCTAACGGATAGACCCGCTCTTTCCATCCCGCAGTAAACTTGTTGTACAATACAAGGGCAGGCGGCATGCCAGTGGTGGAGGACGTGCCGACAAGGGCGAGGATGGTGTCGCCGGAATAGACGGTTGCATCCAGTTTGGTAAGATTTTTTGTTCCCCCAACGTCGTGTACCTGTATGGCTATGCTTGGTGTGGGGTTGTTGATTTTGTTCAGGCTAATGCGTCCGACGAAACCGATGCTGTCGTAGAGATAAGTCCAGCCCATTTCGGGATCGAAGTAGGTTTCACTGGGGTAATAGTCTGTTCCGCAAAAATAGCAGAAATTGCCCAGAATGACCATGTCATGGACATAAAGCGCTTTGGAGTTAAGACTGTTGGCATATGTCGGCCAAAGGAATTTGTAGGCATTTCCACTGCCATTGAGCGAATGGTATAGGAAGTACCATTTGCGACCGATGTTAGAAGCTGTGACGTAATAGATGAGCGGATTGTTGTTGTCGTTTGGATTGTCCCGGATAAGGAGTTTCCGGCCAAAGTCTTCATAGAATGTTTCCTCCTGAGAGGCTGTGACGGTGGATTGTGCCTGAACATCTTCCCATAAAAGGGGGAAGGTGAGTATGATGATGATAAAAAACTTTTTCATGTTCGTGTGTGTTGTTTGTTTGCCCTCAAAAAAAACACGTGTGATGGTTTGCACGCTCTGCTGGTGGGGGTGCTGTGCGGCGGGGTGCAGATTTTTCCTGTTTCCGCACAATAAAGTCGGTCGCTTGGCGTTACCTAAGTCGTTTGCATGAAGCGACTGCTTTATGCCTTGGGTGCCGCGCGGCAGGGAGAGGGGTTAGGGTAATGTGTCCCCTCCCTTGCGGCGGCATCTGTTTTTTATGCCCCTACACGTCGGCACACCTTTCTGGTACGTGCGGGGCGTGATACTTTGTTGTTCATGGTTTTTTTTTTCAGGTGACGGACTGGGTTGTCCGCACGAGAGTTAATAATCGGGTTATTTTTTTGCGACACAGGTATATTCGTTAGTTGCTTGGTTGAATGTTGTTGTTACGGCATAGCCTTCGAGGGTTCTCGCTTTGGCCCATGCGATAGCTTCGTTTTCATTTGTCGTAGTGAAAGTTAATGTCTCTTTTGCACTATTTTCACTATAGGAGGTGCTTTCATCCATTATGCGCACGTTGTAGCCTTCGCGGGCAAGGGCGAAGAGTGTGTGCATCAGGGCATCAAGGTCGTCGTCGCTGTGGATGACTTGGCGGTAGATGGTGCCGTTGACGGTGTAGCGGATGGTGCGTGTGGCACTGTTTTCTACGCAGGGAGCTGAAGGCTCAACAAGATTTTCTTTCTGGCAGCTGACTGTGGCTACCGACATCATGGCGAGGAGTGTCGCCGGAATGATAAACTTCTTCATTATTATTTATTTTTAAATTGGTTAATATTATTTTTTGAGTGATGACAGTTCATGTATTTTGTATTCTATAATAGCATTAAGTTCTGCTATGGTTTCGATATGAAATATGCAAATGGTTTTTAGTGGGGGAGTAATTGTTATGAAGATGAATTGATTGGTAGTGGTTGGATTGACAATTGTTTGAGGGCTGTCTTCTGTTGCAGGCCAATGGGTGACGGAATAGGAATGTATGATGGTATCTTTTTCTCCTTCAGTATATATGGAAGGAATGAAAGATGGGCAGACTCTTTCCCAAGCGGAGTCGGTGGTGGCGTGGAGGAGGGTGACATCGACAAGGGTGGTGTCATCGACGGGGTATTGCTTCACATAGGAGGCTTCGATACCTTCCTGCCCCCGATACTGCCAGTATAGCTTGCTGCACTGCCACGGCATGGGGCAGCGCGGGAGCAGGGCAAGGACTACCCCGCCGGCAAGAAGCAGGCACAGCAACACAACGAATAACGGACGTTTGTTTTTCATGACATAGGGGGTGTGATGTTCGAAACGGCGTCGATGTCTGCCACCACGGTTGTGCGGGTACTTCTGTCGAGGGAGGTTATGTTGTTGCCGTCGGCGGCAGGGAAGCAGACTGTGGAGGCGATTAGTGCGAGGGCTACGCATCCCACAACACGGGAGCGGCACGCGCTTATGAGCGGTAAACTGAGAACGGAGTATTGGTAATAGGGATTCCCCTCTCTTTCGCGCCCGAAGAAGGAATAGGCGGCAACGGCGGCAAGAATCAAAGAGTAGAAGGTGCGCAGAAACGGGTAGCAATAGACATAGATGAAAAACATGGCGACGGGAACGGACAGGAGGAGCGCGGCCGTCTTGATGCGCCTTGCCCGGAGGCGCCGCTGTATGGCCTGAACAATCTGATGGTTGTACTGGTCGAGATTATCCCTGTTGCGGGCGACGAACTCATCAATACGGCGCGAATGGGCGTCCCACGCGGCCTGCAGTTCGGCAAAGAAGGCATCCACCTCCTCGTCGGCGGGGTCGGGGTCGTCCAAGAATTGAGAGTTGAGAGTTGAGAATTGAGAGTTGTCACTTTCGTCAGGCATCCCCTCTTGAGAGGGGTGGTCGAAGACCGGGGTATGTGTTTCAATTTTCAACTTCCCATTGTCTTTGCACTCATCTGTCATTTTCTTTTTCTTTTTCATATAGCATTCTAAGTTTAATTTTTGTTCGGCTTATAATCTGTCTCACGGCACTTTCGCTCTTGCCTGTGGCTAAAGCTATCTGGCTGGTCTTGAGCCTGTCGATGTAGAGAAAGATGATGGTTTTCTCTTCGTCGGTGAGGCGTTCTATCAGTTCGTAGAGGAGCTTTATCTGTTTGTCCTCCGGCTCGTCGGCCAGCCGGTCGGCGAGTTTGCCGTCGATAGGCACTAAGACGATGTCGCTGTCGCATTGCTGCCGTCGGCGCATCAGTGCTCTGTTGACGGCCACTTTATAGACCCAGGTTTTCACGTCGCTTTCCCCCCTGAAGGTGTGCTGCCCTTGCCACAGGTCGGCCACAATCTCTTGGTAGAGGTCCTCGGCCTCGGTTCTCTCCCGTCCGGAGAATGCATGGCATACCTTTAGTATAATGCCCTTGACACTGTCGAGCATTCTACTGAACTCTATCTCTTCGCGACGGTTGGTGCCCATGTCGTTTTGTCTTTTGCCTTTTTTCCCTTTTCCTATATAGTTAGATGCAAAAATAGCCATTTTGTGACAAAGGATATGAAATTTTTTTATTTTATTTTGCAAAGGACTGATGCTCTGTGTGTTTTAATTGAAAAAAATTTGGGGGAGCGACGGGCTGACCGGCTGTGCGAGGGGATTTTATGTTTTTTTATTTGCCGACCGGCTTTGTTGGTTTCTTTTTATTTCTTATCTTTGTATTTTGATTTTTATTGCTGATAATCGTTTTTTATGCTGACTATAAGGAGATTGTTTATCTTGCTTGCGGTGGCGGCGGCCTTGCTGGCGGCGGCTTGCGCCAAGCAGGGCTATCCGTCGGGCGGTCCGAAGGACGAGACCCCGCCGGTGGTGACGGGCACCGAGCCGGAAAGCGGCACACTGCTTTTCGATGCCAAGGAGTTTGTCATCCATTTCGACGAATATGTGAAGGTGAAGGATGCCGACAACAACATCCTGGTGTCGCCGCCCATGAAGCAGAAGCCCGAATACAAGACCAAGGGGCGCGGCATTGTGGTGAAGCTGAGAGACACCCTGCGGGCGAACACCACCTATCTGTTCCAGTTCAAAGAGGCCATCGTTGACTTTAACGAGGGCAACGCGCTGCCGTCGTATGAGTATGTCTTTTCCACAGGCAGCAGTATCGACAGCATGACGCTGCGGGGCACGGTGGCGGACGCTTTTTCCCGCAAGCCCCGCACCGAGCCGGTGACGGTGATAGCCTGGTCCGAGAGCCAGCAGTCGGACAGTGTGGGCGACAGCATCGTTGCCAAGGTGCAGCCGATGTATGTCACGCGGTGCGACAAGGAGGGTAACTTTGCCTTGAACCACCTGCGCGAGGGTCGCTATCTGCTCCTGGCGTTGGAGGACGGCGACAAGAACCTGCGGCTGAACGGCGACGAGGCTGTGGCATTTCTCGACAGTATGGTGCTGGCCGAGAAGATGCCCCCTCCACGCGACACCACCGCACGCGACACTGTTGACACGTCGGGTTTATCCGACTCTCTCAAAACATCTCAACATATCGACAGATCAACGCACGACACTGTTGATTCATTGATAGGTTTATCCGACTCTCTCAAAACCCCTCAACAGATCGACTCAACAACGACCATTCCGGACATTACCCAGCTCGCCCTGCTCATGTCGCAGGAGAAGAAGGAGATGCAACGGATAACCAAGAGCGACTTTACCGGCAAGGGAAAAATTGAGATTGTCACCCAGACACCGTTGTCGCACGGCTACAGCCTGCGGCATCTTCCGGCAGACAGCACCGCCCCCGCTGTGCATCTGTATCACCAAACGGGCAGCAAAGGCGACACGCTGAAGGTGTGGATTGCCGCCAAAGGCTGTGACTCTATCGTCTTAGAGCTGAAAGATGCCACAGGTTTGCACGACACCCTGCGGCTGCGATACAAGGAGAAAGCTGCCAGCAAGCCCATGCCCGGCAGGAAATCGCTGCCACCCGCAAAGCCACGCATCATGCAGAGCAAGGTGGCACCCTCTCACCCCTACTACGACACCCTGTGGCTGGCCTTTGAGAACCCGGTGGAGGGTGTGTGCGAAGCGTGGCGCGACACCGCAGCCCTCGACACCGCCGTGCGGGTGATGGTTATGTCGGACAGCTCGCTATCGCGCTGCGGCATCCGCCTGCTGCACGACCCCTCTTTTGCCCCGGCCGTAGGGATCAAGGCGTACCTTGTCTTTGCCGGGAAAGCGGGCGAGAAATACCAGTTCACCGTGCCGGAGGGCCTGTTCTACGACATCTACCAGAACAGGAGCGATTCGGTCTCGTTCACCACTGAGTTTACCAAGACAGAGTCGTACGGCAATATCTTCATCACCCTTGAGAGCGGAGAGGACTCCGTGTTCCACACCCCGCTGATTGTTCAGCTCACCAACGAGAAGGGCGACATGGTGCGTGAACAGGTGGTCACCCGGCCAGGCAAGATTTCTTTCCTCCACCTGAAGGGGGGCAAGCATGGCATCCGCGCCATCGTGGACAGCAACAGAGACGGGAAATGGACCCCCGGCAACTACTGGCAGCACCGGCAGCCCGAGGCTGTCCTCTTCTTCGAGAAAACCCTCGAGCTGCGCGAGAACTGGGACATGGAGGAGAAATGGAACATCGGCAGCAACCACTAACCCCCTTTAACCCTAAAACCCTAAAACCTTTCTCCCCTAAAACCCTTCAACCCTAAAACCCTTCAACCCTAAAACCTTCCTCCCCTAAACCCCTTTAACCCTAAACCCTTCCTCCCCTAAAACCCTTCAACCCTAAAACCTTTCAACCCTTCAACCCTAAAACCCTTCTCCCCCTACCCCCATGCAAAAGAAACTCCTCTCCGGCCTCTTCTGGATTCTGCTGCTCAACCTGCTCATCAAGCCCTTCTGGATTCTGGGCATTGAGACAGGAGTGCAGAATGCCGTGGGCACCGTGGAGTACGGGTTCTACTTTACCATATTCAACCTTGCCTATATCTTCAACATCCTGCTGGACCTGGGCGTGACCAACTTCAACACCCGCAACATCGCCCGACACCCGGTACTGATAGACAAGCACCTGCCCGGCATACTCGGCATGAAGCTGCTGCTGGTGCTGCTCTACGGGGTAGTCACCTTTACGGTAGGCCTTGCAGCGGGCTACTCATCGCGCCAGTTCGCACTGTTGGCCATACTCACTTTCAACCAGTTCCTCAACTCCCTGATTCTCTTCCTGCGCAGCAACTTCGAGGGCTTGATGCTGTTCAAGTGGGACAGCGTCATCAGCATCCTTGACCGGGTGGTGATGATAGCCATCTGCTCCATGATGCTGTGGGGACCCCGACGGGGCATCACCGTGGAATGGTTCGCCCTTGCGCAGACCGCAGCCTACACCGTGACCGCAGCCACAGCCCTCGTCGTGCTCATCCTGCGCATACGGCGGGAACACAATGCCCGCTTCTCGTTGCGGTCGCTACGGGTGAAGAAGGCCTTTGCCATCGTCATTTTGCGCAAAAGCTTCCCCTTCGCCCTGCTGGTGCTGCTCATGGCCTCATACAACCGCATCGACCCGCTGCTGCTCTCCTGGCTGCACCCTCTCGGCACCTATCAGGCGGGCATCTATGCCGGGGCTTTCCGGCTGCTGGATGCACTGACCATGGTGGCCTATCTGGTGTCGGTGCCACTGCTGCCTGTGTTCTCGCGCATGACCGCCGAAAACGATGCTCAGCTCGGCGCCACCACCCGCATGGTGACGGGGCTGATGACCGTGTTCTCCGTGACGGCGGCAGCGCTGTTCTCCTCGCACAGCGAGCTCTTCATGCAGCTGCTCTACCACCGCCAGCCTTCCACCGTGGTGGCCGACTACATACCCGTCTTCAGCATACTGGTGTGGGGCATCGTGCCTATCTCGATGACCTATGTATTCGGCACACTCCTCACCGCTGCAGGCAAGCTGCGCCAACTCAACCTGCTGGCCGCCGTCGCGCTGGCAGTCAACATAGCAGTCAACCTGGTGTTGATACCCCGCCTCGGGGCCGTGGGCTCGGCATGGGCGGCAGTGACAGCCCAGGGCTTTATGGCCATAGCCCAGATTGTCGTGGCAGTGGGGATGCTGCACCTCCGCCCCGCCAAAGGCTATCTGCTCCGGCTGCTGCTGTTTGCCGTCGTGGTGACGGCAGCGATGTGGCTGCTGCCCGCCATGCCGTGGTGGGCCGCACTCGCGGCAGGAGGCGCCGTCGGACTGGCTGTGGCATTGCCGCTGCGCCTTATCGACGTGAAAAACATCCTGCAAATAGTCTCAAACGAATAAATACCCGACACAATGAAAAGACACACTCCTCTCGCCCTCTTTGTCCTGCTGCTCACAGCAGGAGGCTGCAACCAGACAGCCGCCCAGATATATGTCAATGCGCACGGCGGCATCACCCTGCCGCAAGGCTTCTATGCCGACTCGCGCATGAGCGACCACGAGTGGATGCTGGCCCAGGGGCACCAGCACAAAGCCGGTGCCGGCCGCGGATGGGCAGCCGGGATAGAGCTGAGCTACGCCATGCCCTTCCACACCAATCTGGAGGCAGTGCTGACCGGCGACTTCATGCAGAGCGGCATGAGCCGCGATGTGCAGGACTACTACGAGCAGACCCGCACTCTGCGCTACAGCCAGTGCAGCCAGTACGAGATGACGCTGCCGCGATACCGCAACATACCTGTTATGGCCGGAGTGCGCTACTGCTACCCGCTGACAGTCCTCTTCGACCTTTACGGCGAGGCCCTGGCCGGCATCAACCACCGCACAATAAGCGACTGGACACTGGCCTTTACCGACGGCAACTGGACAGCGGTGGACGGGCAGGAATTTGCCGACTACAACAATGTGAAGATTTGCCGCTACAATACAGCCACGACGTTTGCCTACCGCCTGGGTGTCGGCATACTGATAAAGAAAATGGTGAGCGTGGGCGCCAGCTTCTGTGTGCTGGGCAGGGCTCCGCTGTCATGGGAGCAGGAGGAGATAACACGCTACAGCATCTACGGCGAGATGCGGGAGAACCGCAACACAAACCGGATAGACTATTTCAGCCTCAACCCCACCCTGGTGACCGTGTCGGTGGGCATCCGTTTCAAGGCCTTCAGCGGAGCCCGCCATGTACAGGACTGGTAAACTCAAAAGTCCCATGTGAAGCCAGCAAAGGGGTGGCTGCGGTCTACATTCTGCTGCTTGGTCAGCTCTTGTAGGTGACGGATGCGGCGCACACCCCATTTCCACATGCGGATGTCGAACCACAGCAGTAGCAGAAACAGAACAGACGACACCACACCAGCCCCCGCAGGCATGCTCTCGGGAATCATCAGCAGAGAGTCGAAGGTGCCGTGCATGAGCATCGGTATAAAGAATGCCCGCCACAAATAGTGCCGACGCCGCTCAGGGTCGAACTTGGCCAGGGCAAAGTAGTAGCCCATCATCACACCAAAGAGGAAATGTCCGGGCACCGACAGCACCGCACGCACAGAACCCGTCACCAGCGCGTCGGCAAAGGCTTCCTGCCCAAACACATAGGATATGTTCTCGAAACAGGCAAAGCCCAGCGCCACAAAACTGGCATAGACAATGCCGTCCATATACTCGTCGAACTCGCGGCTTTTCCACACCGCCAGCATCAACATCAGCAGCTTGCACAGCTCCTCACTGCATCCTGCCACCACGAAACCCGTATACGCCCCGCTCACAACCGGAAACGGCGGCGTGAACCACACCAGGAAACGCTCCATCATGGCGGCAGGAATGATGGCCAAGGCACCGAAGAAAAAAGCCTTCACCAACTGGCCGAGAGGTTCCTTTTCGTACTTGTCCTGCCTGTAGACGATGAAAGCCAGCACGAATACCGGCAGCACTGCTATGATTATCAGATAGATGTTCATAAACTGCATATATTTGTTTCTAACTGCAAAGTTACAAAGAAAAATGGAATTGCGGGATTTGAACTACCTACACTCCTCTGTCCTGCCATTGTAATCCCTAAATGGCTTTTTCTGCAAACGTTAAACTTATCTTAAATATTTATTTAATTCACAAATAGTTTGTAAATTTGCAGATTGGAGGGAAAAGGTTCTTTTCGCTTTAATAAATTATTAAACACATCATTATAACAAACAAAAGGAGTGTCATAAATGGCAAGAGAAATAAAATTTAGCTTGGTGTACCGCGATATGTGGCAGTCGTCGGGCAAATACCAGCCCCGCATGGATCAATTAGTGCAGGTGGCACCGGCTATCGTGAAAATGGGTTGCTTCGACCGTATCGAGACCAACGGAGGTGCCTTTGAGCAGGTGAACCTCATGTATGGCGAGAACCCCAACAAGTCTGTCCGTGCCTGGACCAAAGAGTTCAACAAGGCCGGCATCCAAACCCACATGCTGGAGCGTGCGTTGAACGGCCTTCGCATGTATGGCGTGCCCAAGGACGTGCGCCAGCTGATGCCTAAAGTGAAGAAGGCACAGGGCGTGGACATCATGCGCTCGTTCTGCGGACTGAACGACGTGCGCAACCTTGAACTTTCCATCAAGTACGCCAAGGAGGCCGGCATGATCAGCCAGGCCGCCCTCAGCATCACCTACTCCCCCATCCACACTGTGGAGTACTACATGGGCATTGTGGACAAGCTGGTGGAATTCGGCGCCGACGAGATTGCCCTGAAGGACATGGCCGGCATCGGCCGTCCCACGATGCTGGGCAAACTGGTGTATGAAATCAAGAAGAAGTATCCCCATATCATCGTGCAGTACCACGGCCATTCCGGCCCTGGTTTCGCCATGGCCTCCATCCTCGAGGTGGCACGCGCCGGCGCCGATGTGATTGACACGGCCATGGAGCCCCTGGCCTGGGGTATGGTGCATCCCGGCATCATCGGTGTGCAGGCCATGCTCAAGGAGGACGGCTTCCTGGTGAAGGACATCAACATGAGCGCCTATATGGAGGCACGCGCCCTGACGCAGTCGTTCCTCGACGACTTCCTGGGCCTTTATGTGAACCCCGCCAACCGTATCTGCACCTCCATGCTGGTGGGCTGCGGCCTGCCGGGCGGCATGATGGGTAGCATGATGAGCGACCTGAAGGGTGTGCACAGCGCCATCAACATGGCCCTGAAGAAGAACGGCAAACCCGAGGTGACCTTCGACGAACTGACCATCCAGCTCTTCCAAGAGGTGGCTTATATCTGGCCTATGCTGGGCTATCCCCCGCTGGTGACCCCCTTCAGCCAGTACACCAAGAACATTGCCCTGATGAACATCATGGCACTGGCCCAGGGCAAGCCCCGTTTCAATCAGATTGACAAGGACAGCTGGAACATGATTCTGGGACGTGCCGGCAAACTGCCCGGCCCGCTGGCTCCCGAAATCATCGAGCTGGCCAAGAAGAACAACCTGGAGTTCTACGACGGCAACCCGCAGGACGCCTATCCCGATGCCCTGCCCGAATACATCAAGGAGATGGAGCAGAACGGCTGGGACCGCGGCGAGGACGACGAAGAGCTCTTCGAGCTGGCCATGCACGACCGCCAGTACCGCGACTACAAGTCGGGCATTGCCAAAGAGCGTTTCGAGAAAGAGGTGGCTCAGCTGCGTGCTGAGAAGGGCATTGCCAGCACCAAGGCTACCGCTACCACCAACGGCTCCACCGTGATGCTGACCCCCAACTACATCAACGAGAAACACGCCAACGAGATGCCCGTGGTGGCCAGCGAGGACGGACAGCTGCTGTGGGAGCTCGACTTCAACCGCTCGGTGCCTCCGGCTCCGGGACGGGAATACCAAAAAGGCGATGTGTTCTGCATCATCCAGGCCAACTACGCCCTTGTCAACGTATATATGAACAAAGGCGGCCGCTTGATAGACACCTGTGTGAAGCAGGGCCAGTTTGTCAAGAAAGGCGACATTCTCGGCTGGATAGAATAGTCCGGTAGAAGACTGAAAACAGGGAGTTGAAAGATGAAAGACGGATTTTTTCCACTTTCATCTCTCAACTCTCAATTTTTTTATGTATCTTTGCATTTTCAAAAATAACAGTTTTCGCATGTCACATTTCACATTTTACACTAAATGGTTATTGCTGGCGGGGATGGTTTTGGCCTTTGCCTCGTGCGGCAAGAAAAACACTGACAACACCATGAGCAACATAGATGAACCTACGGTAAACGAAGTGGTTGCCAACCTCGGCCAGCTGCACGGCGATGCCGTGCTTGAGCGTGCACAGCGCAGTGTGCCGCAAGTGGCCGCCCTCTGGACCTCGGAGGATGGCACACCGGAGGAGTTCAAGCGTTTCTGCGAGCAATTCTTCCTGGCCGACAGCGCGGCTCTCGACCGCATGGCCGCCACCTTGCAGGCCAACCTCGAAAGCCTGTGGGGCTGTTTTAACAAGATGAGCGTTGACCTGAAACTGCCCCTGCACGTGACGGGTCCCGAGCCCACAGCACTGGAGGAGCTCTTTGGCGGCTATGACCCTGCAGCACATTTCGACGACGACATGTTCCAGCAGAAGATTGCCTTCGCCGTAGTGCTCAACTTCCCCTTCTACACCCTGGCCGAAAAAGACAGTCTCGGAACACAGTGGAGCCGCAAGCAGTGGGCCTATGCCCGGCTGGGCGACCTGTTCACGTCGCGTGTGCCTGCCGAGTGCAACCAACTCTTGGCTAACCAGCTGGCTGCCGCCGACAACTACATCTCCAACTACAACATCATGATGGGTCACTTGATTGACGACCAGGGCAACCGTCTCTTCCCCGATATGGCACTCATCACCCACTGGGGTCTGCGCGACGAGCTCAAGACCCACTACAACGAGGGCGACAGCGGCCTGGCCAAGCAGCGCATGATTTACCAGGTGATGCTCCGCATCATTGACCAGAGCATCCCCCAATGCGTTATCAACAACGACCAGTATGAATGGAACCCCTATGCCAACACAGTGATGCAACAAGGCAAAGAGGTCAAGACAGAGGCCGAGCCCGACACCCGCTACCAGTTCTTCCTCGACAACTTCCACGCCATGCAGCAGGTGGACATTTTCAACCCCCGCTACCCCACCGCCATTGCCCGTGCCTTTGAGCAGGACATGGAGGTGAGCTACGACGAGATAGAGAGCCTTTTCACCTCTTTCCTCGGCTCCCCGGAGGTGGCACAGGTGGCCAAGTGCATCGAGAAACGCCTTGGGCGCAAGCTGGAGCCTTTCGACATCTGGTACGACGGTTTCAAAAGCCGCAGCACCCTCAACGAGGACGAGCTCACGGCGAAGACACAGCGGCTCTACCCCGACAAAGAGGCCTTTGCCACCAAGGGCATGCCCTCCATCCTGCGGCAGCTGGGCTTCTCGGCTGAAAAGACCGCCTTCATCTGCTCGCACGTCACCGTCGACCCCTCGCGCGGTGCCGGACACGCCTGGGAGAGCAATATGCGCTCCGACAATGCCCGCCTGCGCACCCGCATCGGCGAGCAGGGCATGGACTACAAAGGCTATAACATCGCCGTGCACGAGTTCGGCCACAATGTGGAGCAGACCATCACCCTCCACGACGTGGACAACTACATCATGAAAGGGGTGCCCAACACCGCCTTCACCGAGGCACTGGCCTTTGTGTTCCAGGCTCGCGACCTGCAGCTGCTCGGCTACAAGGACAGCAACCCCGACAAAGAGGCAATGGAGACCCTCGACATTTTCTGGGGCTGCTATGAAATCATGGGTGTGTCGCTCGTGGACATGTACAGCTGGCGCTGGCTCTACGACCACCCCGATGCCACCGTGCAGCAGCTCAAGGAGCAGGTAATCGCCATCGCCCAAGAGGTGTGGAACAAATACTACGCCCCCCTCCTCGGCGAGGAGAACTCCACCATCCTGGCCATCTACAGCCACATGATCGACTCGCCCCTCTACCTGCCCAACTATCCCTATGGACATATCATCCAGTTCCAGCTGGAGCAGCAGCTCAAGGGCAAGAACATCGCTGACGAGATACAGCGCATCTACCCCGCCGGCCGTCTCACCCCGCAGCACTGGATGCGCCACGCCGTAGGCAGCGAGGTGTCCACCAAACCCCTCCTCACAGCAGCCGCCCAAGCCCTTGAAGAATTAAAATAAGCTCAGATAATTCAGAGTAATTCGGAATAATCGGAATATTCAGAATAATCAGAAAATTCAGAAAAACAATAAAAACTATAAACCCCATGAAGAAAGTTTTTTCTCTTTTCACAATGATTGCCCTCCTGCTGCCCTTAGCCGTTGCAGATGAAGGCATGTGGATTCCCATGCTTTTGGGCAAAAACCAGGCCGCCATGCAGAAAGCCGGCATGCACATCACCGCGCAGGACATCTACGACATCAACCATGCCTGCCTGAAGGATGCCGTCATCCTCTTCAACCAAGGCTGCACAGGCGAATTCGTCTCCGACCAAGGCCTGTTCCTCACCAACCACCACTGCGGCTACTACTACATCACCAGCAACAGCACCGTGGAGCACGACTACCTCACCCACGGCTTCTGGGCGATGACCCGCGAGCAGGAGATTCCCTGCAAGGGTCTCACCGCCACCCGTCTGGTGCGTATGGAGGATGTGACTAACCGTGTGTTGGCTGGTATCGGCGACAAGACCTCCGAGGAGGAGCGCGAGCGCATCGTCAAACAGAATATTGCTATTCTCACTACCGAGGCTGTGGCTGGCACTCACTATAAGGCCATCATCAAGCCCTTCTACTATGGCAACCAGTATTTCATGTACATCAACGAGGTCTTCACTGATGTGCGTCTCGTGGGTGCTCCCCCGAGCAATATCGGCAAGTTCGGCGGCGACACCGACAACTGGATGTGGCCCCGCCACACGGGCGACTTCTCCATGTTCCGCGTCTATGTGGGCAAGGACGGCAAGCCCGCACCCTACAACAAGAACAACGTCGCCTACAAGCCTTTGAAACACCTCGACATCTCCTTGAAGGGTGTCGACGAGGGCGACTTCACCTTCGTCTTCGGCTATCCTGGCACCACCCAGCGCTACGTCACCCACGACCAAATGGATATGCAGGCTCTGCAGGAGAACCCCATCCGCATCGCCCTGCGCGACATACGCCTCAAGCACTACAAGGCCGCCATGGAACTCACCCCCGCCCAACGTCTCAAATACGCCTCTAAGGTGGCCTCTATCGCCAACGGCTGGAAGAAATGGCAGGGCGAGACCCTCGGCATCGAGCGCCTCGACGGTGTGAATCAGAAGAAGGCACAGGAAGCCCAGTTCCAAGCTTGGGCCGACAAGCGCGACGAGTACCGCAATGTGCTTCGCGACCTCTCCCGCGCCTACGACCGCATCCGCCCCATCGAGCTGGAATGGACCTACTTCAACGAAGCCGTCATGGCCTCCGACCTCATGAACCGCGCCTACAAGCTCTGGAGCATGGCAACCCAGACCACCAATCAGGAAGAGCTTGCCCGTGCGGAGTGCGACAAGCTCCTTGCCGCCAACGAGCAGTATTTCACC